>OHGG01000281.1_pt1 | contig 31226 bp, 26 predicted proteins | sample 1567641 | NCBI WGS metagenome assembly OHGG01 (sample SAMEA3879561, study PRJEB24766) | human gut metagenome | biome: human-associated habitat; feature: feces | place: USA | collected 1985/1987
AGTAATAATTTTATGACATTTTTCTTAAAGCTTCAAAACCCCCATGTTACAATGGCATAAAGAGGAAGTGTTTATGAAATGGTATGATGAAATAGCACACCGGAATTAAAAAATATTTTGATAGAGAGAGTATTTGTTAAACCAAAATGGTGAATACAGATACTCTTTTTTGTGCTGGAAATAAGGAGTCTATCCATTTATTTAATTATATTTTCTCTAATTGACAATTGCTCAAATCATGTTATACTAAATATATGATACGGAAATTGCTAAAACATAAAAAACGTATCAATATGAGTTACGAAAGAGAGGTTGCTATATGGCAGAAGAAAAGTTAGGGCATTTGACCAAACTTCCAATTGAAGCAATATCGGAAGAAGTATTAGTTGAGCCTAAAGTCAAATGCCCAAGTTCAGAAGTCCTTTCGGTGTTAAAGGATTTGAGAGTGGCGGTTGAAAACAGAGATTATCAGCCACAAACACCAACTGAGGAGAATCCATCGTTATCAGATGATTATATATTTGATACAGATGATCAAAATTATATTTTGATGGATTTGACAGAAATTAATTTTGTTGGGAAGATCAAGGATGTTGGAAAAGGGGCAAAAAAGAGATTAGAAAAAGGATTACCACAAGAGTATTTGTATGTATTTAAATATCCGTGTAAGTTGAAAAGAAGAGATGCCGATTACAGTGGCATTACGAATGATAATGTGCTAATTTATATCAAGATTAATGACAGAAAGATTCCGTATAAGAAAGTTTTTATAATATCATTTCATAAGAATAGAATTAAAGTAGACTAGGAATATTAACAGCATATGGTTGGTTCCATATGCTGTATATCACAATACATAGTAAGAGAATAAGGAAAGAAACAAGAAGAGAACAGAGACAAAGAGAAGAAAGTAGGTGGAATTATGGATAAGATGAATTTGGCTTACTGTAACGAATGTGAGGATTTGGTAGAATTTACAGAGCAAGAGGAGATAATTGAGGAATATTATAGGGGAGAATTGGTTCGGTTTAGATTTAAAGTTGGGCGTTGCAAAGAGTGCGGGCATGAAGTCGCAACAGATATAGACTATAATACAAGAAGATCTGAAGAAAAAATAGAAGCATATAAGAGACTAAAGGGAATCATTTTACAGGATGATATAGTTGAAATATTAGAGAAATATGATGTGGGAAAAGAGGCGTTAGCAGATATAGCCGGATTTGGAAAAGCAACCATAAAGAGATATTTTGAGGGATATATTCCTACAAAAAAATATTCCGATATTTTAAGCAAATTTTTAAATGATGAAAGATTTTTCTATAGTAAAGTTGAGGAAAACAGGCATAAATTAAAAGACAGTGCATACAAGAGACTTATTGCCAGATATTCGAAATTAAAAGACATTTCAGAATCGAAAATTGAACAGGTTGCCAATTATATTATTACAAATTTGGGGGAGGTTACCCCTCTTGCATTAGAAAAATTATTAGCATTTTCGAATGGCGTTAATTATGCGTTAAATGGAAAGAGATTATTATTAGAGGAGTGTCAGGCATGGCAACATGGCTATGTGTATCCGGAGATATATAATAAGTACAAAAAATATAAATTTAATCCGATTGATAATGGAATAAATAGTACGCATGGATGCATGTTATCGAAGCTTACTGCTGATGAAATAAAAGCAATAGATTTAGTAATTAAAACATTTGGAGTTTATTCACCAAAAACACTTGAATTAATCAGTCATTCGCAAGAACCCTGGATTGAAAAAAGAATTGCATATAAAGATGATGAGCCGGGGAATGAAGTAATAGATGAAACATCTTTAAAAAAATATTTTGTAGATAGGCAACTGAATACAGAAGAAAAAATAGTTTCGTATATTATGGCTACGTTAAAGATATAGTTTGCCCCCTCCCCTTGACACCCATAGTATAATAAGAAGAAAACCAAGGATGAGAGGATGATAATTATGAGGCGTTCCAGACAGATGTCGGAATCAATAGAACTTGGAATCGTGCTGGCGTTGGCTGGAGGATTTATGGATGCATATTCCTATATGTGCAGGGATGGAGTATTTGCTAATGCGCAGACGGGAAATATGTTATTGCTCGGAATCAATTTGTCGGAGAGAAACTGGGGAATGGCATTGCATTATCTGTTCCCGGTTCTGGCTTTTGCAATCGGAATAGCATTGGCGGATGTGGTGCGGATGCATGCAAAGGATAAGAGCCTGTTTCACTGGCGGCAGCTTTCCGTATTGTGTGAGGCACTGGTGTTATCTGTGGTATGCTTCTTTCCTCAGAGCATGAATCTGGCAGCCAACAGTCTGACTTCACTGGCATGCGGCATACAGGTAGAGAGCTTCCGGAAGATTCACGGAAACGGAATTGCAACCACGATGTGCATTGGAAATTTAAGAAGTGGAACACAGAACTGGTGTGACTATCATTATACGAAGAATAAGGAATCTGCATTTAAGGGAATGCTGTATTATGGAATCATCTTAATGTTTATTATTGGAGCAATTATTGGAAATGCCTTTGTGAAATTATTGGCAGAGAAAGCAATTTTGATATGTGCAGCCGTGTTGTTCATGGCATTCATTATGATGTTTGTAGACAAAGAAAAAGCTTTGGAGCAGTAGTATTACTGCTTCAAAGCTTTTTTGATTGCGGTAAAGCTTTCTTTACTGATAACATGTTCCATTTTGCATGCATCTTCTGTTGCGATTTCCTTTGGTACACCAAGACTTTCTAACCAGGTAGAAAGGAATTCGTGACGTTCATAAATCATTTCTGCAATTTCGCGACCGGAGTCGGTAAGATAGATGAAACCGGAATCGGTTACTGTAATATGATTCTTTTCTCTTAAATTCTTCATTGCAATGCTGACACTGGATTTTTTAAAGCCAAGTTCATTGGCAATATCTACAGAACGAACCACAGGAAGCTTTTTGCTCAGCATAAGAATAGTCTCAAGATAATTTTCTGCTGATTCATTTATTGCCATATAACACCACCCCCATTAGAGTTTTTTTCTATAATAATACATGAATTTAGGTAAGTATAACATATTAAGCCGAACATATCAAATCATAAAGTGAATCTAAAAAATGTTTCTTAATGATAAAAATTTCTCAAAAACGTTCTTGACAACTAATGATAGTTAGAATATACTAACCAATGAAATGAGAAAAAATTAACAATAGCACAATAGAAAAGAGGAGAGTATGATGCCTTTATCTATGGTAAAAGAAGGAGAGCCGAACGTAATTAAGAAGGTCGGCGGTAAAGAAGAAACAAGAAGATTTCTTGAGAACCTTGGCTTTGTTGCTGGTGGTACAGTAACAGTAGTATCTGAGGTAAATGGAAATATGATTGTAAATGTCAAAGAATCCAGAGTAGCAATTGGAAAAGACATGGCAAATAAGATTATGGTGTAACAGCCAGAAGGAGGAAATTATGAAGACATTAAAAGAAGTAGCCTGCGGTCAGACCGTAAAGGTGAAAAAGCTGTCCGGAGAGGGACCGGTAAAGAGACGTATCATGGACATGGGAATTACCAAGGGCGTGGACGTTTATGTAAGAAAGGTTGCTCCGCTGGGTGATCCGGTAGAGGTGACAGTCAGAGGCTATGAGCTTTCTCTTCGTAAAGCAGATGCAGAAATGATTGAAGTAGAGTAATTTTTTTGCACATAGGTTAGTAAATACTAACATAAGGAATGCTAAGCTAACATTGAAACAGTCCGACTAACAAAAGAAATATCGGACTAACGGCATAGAAAGGCTCTATGCAGAAAATTCAAAAATGATAAAAGAAAGAAGAAAAGAGGAGTAAAAAAGATGGCGATTAAAATTGCATTAGCAGGAAATCCCAACAGTGGAAAAACCACATTATTTAATGCTCTGACAGGTTCTAACCAGTTCGTAGGTAACTGGCCGGGCGTAACTGTAGAGAAAAAAGAAGGAAAGTTAAAAGGTCATAAGGATGTAACAATCATGGACTTACCAGGTATCTATTCCTTATCACCATATACACTGGAAGAAGTCGTTGCAAGAAATTATCTGATTAACGATCGGCCGGATGCAATCTTAAATATTGTAGATGGAACCAATATCGAGAGAAACCTTTATCTTTCTACACAGTTAATGGAACTGGGAATTCCGGTTATTATGGCTGTAAACATGATGGATTTGGTAAAGAAATCCGGAGACCAGATACATATCGACAAGCTTTCTAAGAAATTAGGATGCGAAGTTGTTGAAATTTCTGCATTAAAGGGAACCGGAATTACAGCAGCAGCAGAGAAAGCAATCGAAGCAGCAAAACAGAAAGCAGCAGCTCCGGTACATGAGTTCTCGAAAGAAGCGGAAGATATCATCCGTAAAGCAGAAGAAAAATTAGGAAGTGACATTCCGGAAGAACAGAAACGTTTCTTCGCAATCAAACTTCTTGAGAAAGATGATAAGATTGCAGAGCAGATGAAACAGAAAGCAGATGTATCTGCAGAAATCAAAGAAATGGAAGATGCATTTGATGATGATACCGAAAGTATTATCACAAATGAAAGATATGTATATATTTCAAGCATTATTGGTGAGTGTATTACCAAGAATGGCAAGAAAGCACTTTCTACTTCCGATAAGATTGACCGTATCGTAACAAACCGCTGGCTGGCACTGCCAATCTTCGCAGTAGTTATGTGGGTTGTATATTATGTATCTGTAACAACAGTAGGTTCCATTTTAACAGACTGGACCAATGATACTCTCTTTGGTGAGTGGATTATCCCGGCAGCACAGAACTTCTTTGAAAATATCGGATGTGCAGACTGGCTGACAGGTCTTATCGTAGATGGTATTATCTCCGGTGTTGGTGCGGTTCTCGGATTCGTACCGCAGATGCTGGTATTATTCATCTTCTTAGCATTCTTAGAGTCCTGCGGTTATATGGCTCGTGTCGCATTTATCATGGACCGTATCTTCCGTAAATTCGGTCTTTCCGGAAAATCATTTATCCCGATGTTAATCGGTAGTGGTTGTGGTGTTCCTGGAGTTATGGCATCAAGAACCATTGAAAATGACAGAGACCGTAAGATGACAATTATGACAACAACATTTATCCCATGTGGAGCAAAACTTCCAATCATCGCATTGATCGCAGGTGCATTATTTGATGGAGCTTCATGGGTTGCACCAAGTGCATATTTCGTTGGTATCGCAGCAATCATCTGCTCCGGTATTATCTTAAAGAAAACAAAGATGTTTGCTGGAGATCCGGCACCATTCGTTATGGAGTTACCGGCATATCACTGGCCAACAGTTGGAAACGTATTAAGAAGCATGTGGGAGAGAGGCTGGTCCTTTATTAAGAAGGCTGGTACCATCATCCTCTTATCAACTATCGTAGTCTGGTTTTTAATGAACTTTGGATGGACAGACGGAAGCTTCGGAATGTTAAGCTTTGACGGACTGGAAGGAACCGCGCTGGAAGCTGCTCAGGCAGAATGTATCTTAGCTAAGATTGGTAATGCAGTTGCCTGGATCTTCGCACCTCTTGGATGGGGTAACTGGAAGATGACAGTTGCAGCGATTACCGGATTAATCGCAAAAGAGAACGTAGTAGGAACAATCGGACAGTTGTTCGGATTTGCAGAAGTTGCAGAAGACGGAGCAGAAATCTGGGGTAATCTGGCAAGCAGCATGACTGCACTTGCAGCATATTCTTACTTAGTATTCAACTTACTGTGTGCACCATGTTTCGCAGCTATGGGTGCAATCAAACGTGAGATGAACAATACAAAATGGTTCTGGTTCGCAATCGGATATCAGTGTATCCTTGCATATGTTGTATCCTTATGTATCTTCCAGATTGGTTCCTTAATTACAGCAGGAACATTTGGTATTGGAACAGTAGTCGCATTCCTTTTAATCATCGGATTCATTTATCTTTTGTTCCGTCCTTATAAGGAAAGCCAGACATTAAATGTAACAGTAAAAGCAAAATAATCCGCCATAACAGAAAGGAGTGATTACGATGGGTACAGTTATTGTTGGAGCTGTAGTTGTAGCAGTCGTTGCACTTATAATTCGAAGCATGGTAAAAGACAAAAAGGCAGGAAAATCACTGCAGTGTGGTGTGAACTGCAAGCACTGTGATGGACATTGCCATTAATCTAGATTGGAGGCAGGCATGACGCAGACGACACAGACCAGAGACAAGATAATCAAGATGCTGAAAGACCGGGGATGCCGGATGACAAAGCAGCGTCGTATTCTTTTGGATATTATCTTAGAAGATAACTGCTCCAGTTGTAAGGAAATTTATTACAGAGCGTCCAAGAAGGACAAAAGCATTGGAACAGCAACGGTATACCGTATGCTCAATGCACTGGAGGAAATTGGCGCGGTTACAAGAAAAAATATAATCGTAGTAAATCTGGATGACAAGGAAGAAGAAGCATAGCCCTCGTATCCAAAAAATTTAAACAATGTAAACAATGTATAGGAAAGCAGGCAGTAATGCCTGCTTTCTTTTATCATGAATTTGCAAGAAACTGCCGGTGGTACTTTGGAAAGTGAACATAATGCGGAAATTATAGTTTGGTTCTATGAAATATGTTTTGAATTGCATATTGCCAAAATATGAATTATAATTTTAATAAACAAATGATAAGGCGGAGGCAAATTATGAAAAGAAAATTACAAATTTTTATTTCTTCTACTCATGATGATTTGGTTGAAGAAAGGCAGAAAATTATGCAAACAATACTTAAAGCAGGGCATATTCCTGCTGGAATGGAGTTGTTTAGAGGTAGTTCTGAAATAAAAAAAATTATATATCAATGGATTGATGAATCAGATGTTTATGTAATTATGATTGGTGGACGTTATGGCTCTATAGATGGTGTAAGCGGAAAAAGTTTTACGGAATTAGAGTTTAATTATGCGTGTGAGATTGGAAAACCAATCATTAGAATAATATTTAATGAAGATTATTTAAAACGAAAACAAGAAAGATATAAGGAAGAAGAAAAGGAAATAGAACTATTCGAAAAAGAGAATATAAGTGAATATAATGTTTTTGTGAACCAGGTTAAAAGAAAAAATCAAGTAGTTTTTCCGACAAATATAGATAATTTGTCGAGTGAGTTTATGATAGAACTTGCTAATATTATTAATACATACAAGCAAAAATTAAAAGGATGGACGAAAATTGACGATATTATAGAAGATGAAATTGTTGATTTAGTACCAACGAAAAATTTATTAAAATTTTCAAAAAAATATTTGGAAAAATTTTTTGAAAATCAAAAAGAATATAAAAGGATTTCGCTAGAAGGAATAGCAGATAATATATTTGACAATTTGAAATATAATACCATATTAGAAGAATCTATAAGAACAATTACACTTGATTTTGAAGATGAAGAAAAAACAGGATTAATTAAGGTTACAACTCAGAAACATGAGAAATATTTATATGCACAGAAAAAAGGCCATTCATATCAAATGGATTTTGTGGCAACTCAACAACAGGCAGAAACCTATTCAGTAGAGAAGCTTTTAATTGATGGAGTTGATTATACTTCGTCAATTGTTATAGAAAAAGAGCGGAAAAAGAATCGTGGACAGTTTGAGTGGCATGTCAGAAGTAAGAGTATACCTATCCCCCAAAATTGTTGTATAGAATTAACAGCAAGTTATTATTGTCCGGCGGCAGCTTTTTATCAATCACATAAACTATCATATCCTTGTCAAAACTTTGCATTGCATGTTATAAATCGAAATGATAATAAGCGTTATTCGTTGTTAGCATCTACTTTTTCGGCATTCAGTAAATCACAATATGATGATGTTGCTACAAGAGAAGTAGATAATACATCAACGAGTGTAGGAACTTGTTTGTTGCATCTTCCAGCTTGGTCTATGCCTGGAACGGGATATGTTATTACCTTAAAAGAAAAATCTGAGGATAATCATGTATAATAATGAATAAAAATCCACTCTTTACTGAATTTGGTAAAGAGTGGATTTTTTATTATAGATTTTAATAAAAGATTATCGTTAATCTTTACATAAACTGCGCAATCATATCGCTGGAGTAGACCACGCTGAGAAGAACCACAGCAATGGCAGAAAGGATAATTCCTATGATGGAAGTAATCATTCCGGCAGTAGCCATAGAGTTATTATATGGTTTGGCTTTCTTGGAAAGAATTGCTGCAAAAATGCCCACAATACCAAGCCCAATCAGATAGCCGATGCAGGAAAGTACCAGACTGATGATGCCAAGAACAAGAGATATGATGGAAAGCATCTTAGCTTCGTGTTCATCATCATAAATCGGAACATTATTATAGAGCATCTCTAAGCGGATGCGTCTGGATTTACGCAGCATGACAAACATCGGAATCGCCAGCATGATAAATGACAGGGAATTAATTGCAGAGAAAGTATTGATCTGGGACACAATATTTCCGGCATCGAAAATTCCGGTGGAAAGCAGGCTGGCAAAATCAACAAGGGCATGGAAAATGACAAGCATCCAGAAATTGCGGGTAGATGCATATATCGTACAGAATAAAATACCCATCAAAGCAGCAGAGATAACCTGAATCAGCGCACTTGTAAATTTTACTCCGGAAAGAATATTTACAAAATGCATCAGACCAAAGAGGACGCCGCCTAAAACAATGGCACCGGTAATACCTTTTCTTGTTTTTGGAAAACTGTTCAGTAACAGATTAAAAATGACACCTCGGAAGACCAGTTCTTCTACCAGTCCAACCAGAAAAATAGCAACTATATAGAATATAATTTCCAAAGCAGGTCTTACATTTCCCGCTTTTGACATACTGCAAAGATAAATCTGTGCAATAAGGCTGAACAGACAGTAAACCACAAAGAAACCGCCGGTATATAAACTTCTGAGCCAGCCGGCAACATTTTCCGTAAAGATGCGGGTATAACCAATCACAAAGGTTATAATCAGGAAAACAATCAGAATGATAAATTCTGCGATTGCCTGAAGCAGGTAGTCGTTTTGTTCATTTAATCCCGGAATTTTTCCTAAAACAAAGCCAAGTCCCAACAATAACCCGGTAAAAAGAATAACCGCTACAATAGACAGCACAATTCCAACGGGTGCTGACAGATTTTTAAATTTTTCTTTCATTGTAAAATACCTCTCCTTAGTAAATGAATCAAATATGCGTCCATTATAGCATATATTTCCGGAAGTACATAATGAAATGTAAAAGTTATATAATTCGCTTTTGTGAAAATTATACAAATATGATGAGATGTTTTATACAAAATGCTTATTGACAGAAAAAGGTAAAATGATTAAGCTATTAAGTGGTTGTTGAAGAAACAGCGGGAGTATGAGCTATGAAAATAATATTTATCTTATTTTAGAGTAAGAAAGTTCATATATGTCGGAATTCTCCGGCAGATATCCCAAACAATTTATAAAACAATTTAATATAGGACAATGAGAGAAAGTATTTATTTGTCTGTTTCTGGAAGGACTGAAGGATGAATACATATATTACAGCTTACGGAACTGATATTGGAACGAAGAAAAAGGTCAATCAGGACAGCTTATGCGTGAAGATAGCAGTGGTAAAGGATAAGACAGTCTGCATGGCAGTGCTGTGTGATGGCATGGGAGGCTTAAGCAAGGGAGAACTTGCCAGTGCAACTGTAGTGCAGGGGTTTTCTGACTGGTTTATGAAAACATTGCCATATACAGACGGGAAGGTATCTTTGATAAAAGAACAGTGGGAAAATCTGATTGTAAATTTGAATGGAAAAATATGGAATTACGGGAAAAAACATGAGGTAGAATTGGGGACAACCCTGACCGTAATTCTGTTAATTGATTATAAACAGTATATAATTGCGCAGGTGGGAGATTCCCGGACATACAGAATAGATTCGGCACTTGTGCAGCTGACAGAGGATCAGTCCTTTGTGGCAAGAGAGATAAAACGAGGAAACATGACAGAAGAGGAAGCATTAACAGACCCACGGAGAAATGTGCTGTTACAGTGTATCGGAGCATCGCAAAATGTGAAGCCGGATTTTGTGGAAGGCAAAGTGGAAAATGAAAGCAGCTTCTTATTATGCTCAGATGGTTTTTGGCATAAGATAACGGAACTAGAAATATATCAGGCACTGAGTAATTCGAAATGGAATTCTAAAGGTCAGATAGAAGAAAAACTTCATCAGTTAATTCAATTAAATATGAAGCGTGGAGAAACGGATAATATCACGGTTATTTATATAGGTAAAAGTACAGAAGATTAAAGAGGAAAAATTATTGTGGCAATAATAGGTACATTGATTGAGGGGAAGTATGAAATATTAAAGCTGATTGGAAAAGGCGGTATGTCAGAGGTTTATCTTGCAATGGATAAGAATCTGAATAAGCAATGGGCGGTAAAAGAAATTAAAAAACGAGCACGGGATAAGAATAATGAAGTAGTCGTACAGTCAGCCATTGCGGAAGCTAATATGATGAAAAAACTGGATCATCCCTGTCTGCCTAGAATTGTAGATATCATAGATAAAGAGGATGTTATCTATGTTGTAATGGACTATATAGAAGGTGAACCACTGAATAAGGTGCTGGAGAGAGATGGTGCTCAGCCACAGGAAACTGTAATTGAGTGGGCAGAAGAATTGTGCGGAGTATTGGATTACTTACATATGCAGAATCCGCCAATTATATATAGAGACATGAAACCGGCAAATATCATGCTGCAGCCAAACGGAAATATAAAGCTGATTGATTTTGGGATTGCAAGAGAATATAAGGAACACAATCTGGAGGATACCGTCAGCCTTGGAACAAAAGGATATGCAGCTCCGGAGCAGTTCGGAGGAAAGGGACAGACAGACCAGAGAACCGACATTTATTGTCTGGGAGTGACATTGTATCATCTGGTGACCGGAAAGAATCCCTGTGAGCCGCCTTATGAGATTTATCCGATTCGTTATTGGAATCCGAATCTGTCATCAGGACTGGAAAGTATTATTTTAAAATGTACCAGAATTAACCCGGAAGAAAGATATCAGTCATGTGCAGAACTGTTATATGCAATTTTGCATTATGAGGAAGCGGATGAGACATATCAGAAGAAGCAGAAGAAAAAGTTATATACATTCTATGGAATGCTGCTGGCTGCAGTAGTGAGTCTGGGAATTGGCATTTCCGGGCAGCTTCTACAAAGACATGTAAAAAATAATGATTACGATAATTTGCTGTTACAGGCAGAAAAATCAGCAACAGATGAAGAAAAAATAGAAATATATTTAGAAGCGGTTGATATCAAACCGACAGATACAAAGGCCTATTTAGGTCTTATTGCTGCGTTTAAAGATGATGCGGTTTTTACGGTAGAAGAAGAGAATGAATTTAAAAAGAAAATCAATAATAATTTGAGCGGACTTCGGGAACAGGATGATTATGCAGATTTAGCCTATGAAATAGGAAGATTGTACTGGTATTACTATGATTATGGGAAAACAGATACCAGTGATAACCAGATAACAAGAATAAAGAGCTCTGTTCAATGGTTTTCAGATGCGTATGATTATGGAAGCGAAGAATCGGATTATCATCTGATTACACAGGTATATAAAGAAATCGGTCAGTTTACAAGAGATGTGACATTGAATGTTGAGGAAGCATCAGATAAGGGAACCTATGCACCGTACTTTCAGAATTTGGAAGATTTACTGGAGATTGTAGATGGTGAAGACAGCGAGATTGTAAATCTTGAAGTATACAAACTGTGTTTGAATTCAATCGAAAATTATGCCAGAAAGTTTAAATCAGATGGAATCGAAGAGAGCCGGATACAAGCGTTTTATCAGGATGTCCTTGACAGAACCGATGCCGTGGATACAACAACGGATAAGACTGATGAAATCAAGCAGCAGATATTAGAACGTAAAGATGCGGCGCAGGATGCAATAAAAAATGCATATAGTGAACAATAGGAGCATGAATACAATGATATATCAGATTATTTCATGGATAGGATTTGGACTGGCAGCGATTTTTTTACTGATTGCAATTATTTTGTTTTTCAGTTTTGACATTATTTCTCTGCATGGTGAAGTAAGTGGAAAAACAGCAGCAAAGCAGATGAAAGAAATTCGTGAGCAGAATCGGAAGGAAGCAAACAGAAGAAGAGTGCCGATAAAAAATGAATATCCGGTAAAAGAGGAAGCGGTATCTAGAACAATTCCGGCAGCAGAGGATGAGAAAACAACAGTACTGGAAGATGAGACAACTCTGTTGGAAGAAGGTACAGTATTGCTGAGTAACGAAGAACAGAATATATCGGAGAATGATGGACTGATTTTGTTAGAGGATGTTATGGAAATTCATACGAATGAGACAATATAAGTAAATGAAAAACTTATAGGAAAGAGAATGAAAGAGGGAAGACTTATGAAGAAATGGAAGCAGATATTAGCATTGACACTTGCGGTTGTAGTCACATTGAGTGTAGTACCGGTGGGAGATGCAAGAGCAGCAGTGGAAGAACCGACAGAGTATGCAATTGTAGGTGAGATTATAAATGCAGATGGGGCTGAAATTACAGTAAAGGAAATATCTAAGGATGGCACAGAGAATGTTGAACTGCCATGGGAAGAGTTAGAGGAAGATACACAGAACAGTGATACAGAGAAGGATACAAAGATTTTTTATACCGATGAACTGGAAGCTGGAAAGGATTATTTGATTGAGGTACAGCCGAAGGAAGATTATAAAATTGTTTTAGATGAAGAAAATGATTTCGAAGAAAAAGGGGAAGGATATCAGTATGCTTTTTCCTGCACGGAAGATAATAATTTTTTCAGATTTAAAGCAGAAGCACAGAAAACAACAGGGGAAATGACTTTGAATATAGTTACGGATGGAAAGAGTGATTTTTCCGGTGGAAGCGTAACCGTATATAAAATCAAAGAGGATGGGGAAGAAGAATGTACACCATCTGAGTCGGCACAGGGTGTAAAAAAATATAATGTAAATGCAGAAAATGATTACCGCACGGCTGAGCCAGTCGGCTCCAAGACCATCGCGGAGATGCCGGATATGAATTTCAAAATAACCAGAAACCGGATGATTATACCTATGATGAAGAAAAAGATATTTATTATAAAACATTTTCCTGTACCACGGAAAAATTATCTTATTCCGAGCAGATTTCTTTTGCACTTAAGAAAGTGAAAATAAAGTTGGAACTTTCAGAAGGTGGCGGAATTCAGATTGGTAATACAGCTTATAACAAATCAGAAGAAATAGACTGCAAATATGGAGATATCTTTGAAAATGTAAAAATTATTCCAAAACCAGGATATATTATAAAATCAGCAACCTGGAATGACAGTGAACTGACGATTTTACAGGATGAGGATACAGTAGGAAAAGTATCACTTCCGGCATTAAAAGAGGATGCAGCACTGACAGTAAGTTTTGAACAGGCAGAAGTGGAACAGGAAGCGCAATTCCCGGATGATATAGAGATTGTCTTTTCTAATGCGCAGGATGAAAATACCAGAGAAGTATCAGAGGATGGGATAACCTACAGCATCTCAAAAGGACAGACAGTTACGATAAAAAGCAAAAGCGGAAAATCAATTTCTTTTAATAACGAGAAGAAGTCAGTTTTGGGAGCTTTCTGGGTAAGAGATTATGAGCAGAATAAGATACTGGATTCAGAAAAGACTATAAACAATATCTGGGAATTGGAGAGTCCGTGGAATATTTTCGCCAACCAGATAGGCTATGAACTAAAGAAACCGGTTACATTTATTTTTGATACAGTTCCACCGACAGTAACTGTTACAGAGAATGGAAAAGCAGTAGAGAACGGATATAAAACATGGATTACAGGCAAGGAAGATAATATTGTTATTACCGGAAATGTAACAGATGCAGGAACGGAAGGCTCCAATTATCTTTCGGGAGCAGACCGGGTGGTATGGTCAACAGAACCACTGACAGAAGATAAAATACTGGCAGAGGAAGAACATGTGGCAGCCGTAACAGAGGATGGAACATTTTCCATTCAGATAGATGTGGTGCCGCAGGAAGATACGGAGGTTTATCTCTATGGTGTAGATAAGGCATCCAATGTAAATGTGGACGGGCCGGTAATTAGAGGATATCAGGTGGACAAAAGTGCACCTGTTATTACAGACATTCAGGCACCGTCATTGATTGAAAAGAGAAATGTATATTATACGAGAGATGCAAAAGTCACATTTACAGTAAAGACAGCGGATGAACAATCCGGCGTAAAGTCGATTACCATATATCAGGATGGCGTAGCAAAAGCAACTAAGAATGTGGACAGCAGTAACAGTGCCACATTTACAATAGCACTTTCCGATACGGCAGAAAATAAGATAACAGCATCTGCAATGGATAAGGTTGGAAATACAATGGCACCGGAAAATTATGGCAGCTTCGCAAATGGTGCGAAATTAGTACATGATATTACAGTGCCGGAAATAAAGGCAGACCTTGCACATTTTTATGTGGATACCAATATGGAAGGAGTTACTACATATTACGAGAAGCAGGATGAAACCATAAATTTTTCGATAGAACAGAAAAAATCAGGATTGAATTCAGTAAATGTTACCATCAATGGAACGTCGTTGACAGAAGATAAGAATGGAAAAAGCTTAACAGATGCTAACAGAATCTATAAAGATGTTCAGCAGGAAATGACAACAAAGGATACATTTGCAATTTCCACGTCTCAGGTTTCTGCCGTTGGAGATGGTGATTATGAAATTGTAATTGCGGTAAGTGCAAATGTAGACGAGAAAGATGTCTATACGAAAACAATTCATGTGCATAAAGAAAATCAGGCACCGGTTGTTACGGATTTTCAGGTGATTGGTGCATCAAAGGAAACAGTAAGTGATACCGGAAATTATGGATATTATGCCAATACAGATGTTACTGCGGAAATAACAGTAAGTGATGGAAATACCGGTGCAGGAATCCAAAGTATTTCATATCATCTGACAGATGCGGATGGAACGGAAGAGAAAGAAGTAACGGTAGAATGCAGAAAAAGACCCGGAGAAGATGCTGTTATCAGAATTCCAATTCAGGCTGAATTTAAGGGATACATTTATTTAAAGGCAACGGACAATGTGGGAAATGTGTCTTTGGATTATTATAAATCAGTGGGTATTTTACTGGAACGGTCGGAAGCACATGAAAGCAATCGTAATGTAGTAATAGAGCCGGAGAAGACAGATACAACAGATGGAAAAGGGAATCCATTGTATGCATCTGATACATCAGTTGCAGTAAGTATAGAAGATCCTTATGCTGGAATTCGATCCATAGAATGGTCAGTAAATGCACCATATGATACAGGAAACAACAGAAATGGCATAGTGACAGTTGATAATAATGGAGCAATATCGGATGAAGCATGGAAGATTACAACAGCAGACAGAAATCTGGTTACAGGTGTGAGCGGACAGATTCCGGTATTTCATAACAGCAATGATATTGTTGTAAATGTAAAGGTGACAGACTGTGCAGGAAATGTGACGGAAAAAGCAGTAACTATAAGTATTGATAAAACAGCTCCGGAGATAAGTATATCCTACAATGATATTGCACCGGACAGCATATATACATCGGTATATAAGGATGTAAGAGTTGCAACAGTTACCGTGAGAGAAAGAAATTTTGATGAGAATGATATTGCATGGAATCTTATAAGCACCCATGGCGCAGAGGCACAGATTTCAGGGTGGACAGAATATACAGAGGAAGGAAATCCGGATAACAGTGTGCATATGGCAACGGTAACATTTGCAGCAGATGATGATTACAGATTTTCGATGAGTGGCAGGGACCGGGCAGGAAATAATGCAACAACTTTCCCGGAGCAGACATTTACCATTGACCGGACGAATCCTGTAATTGAAGTGACAATGGATGGGCAGGCAGCCAATGGAAATTATTATGCACAGGATAGAATGGCTACGATTAAAGTAACGGAGCATAATTTTGATGCAGGACGAATTGAAGTGCATGGAACAGCTGCCGATAATGGACAGACAACAGTTTTCCCGGCATTGTCCGGTTGGACAACGGATGGTGATGTGCATATGGCAACCATATCCTTTGCAGTAGATGGAAATTACGCATTTACAGTTGATGCAATGGATGAAGCTGGAAATGCAGCGGTTCAAAGCAGTACATCAGAGTTTGTCATTGATAAGACAGAGCCTGTAATTGAAATCTCCGGTATCGAAAATGATTCTGCGAATAATGACGTAGTCATGCCGGTCGTTCAATTTTCAGATACAAATTATAATGAAGGCGCTGCAACCATAGAATTATCAGGTGCAAATCATGGAATTGTTCATTATGATGGCACCTTTGCTCAGACAGAAAATGGACAGACCTTTACTTTTTCTGATTTTGCACATGAACAGGATGTAGACGATATTTATACGTTGACCGCAAGAGAAATTGATTTTGCAGGAAATGAGACAGAACAGAGTATTACATTTTCGGTAAACAGATTTGGCTCGGTTTATGTATTGGATGATTCTTTGAAAGAAATAGAAGGTACTTATATTAAGGAACCTATCGATATTGTGCTGACAGAGACAAATGTGGACAGTCTTTCCATGGATACCATTAAAATTACGGTTTCTGCAAATGGAGAGCCGAAAAATCTGGAAGAAGGAACGGATTATACCATTACTTCAGTGGGTGGAAACGGAAGCTGGAGCCAGTATACCTATAAAATAGACAAATCAGTTTTTCAGGGAGACGGTTCCTACCTGGTTACGGTTTACTCAGAGGATAATGCCGGTAATATCAACGAGAATATTAATGAATCCAAGCAGGCAGAGATTGGATTTGGCGTGGATGGAACAGCACCGGTGATTGTGCCAATTAATATAGAAGAGGGACAGAGTTACAATACGCAGAATTATGAAGCAACGGTATCGGTTATCGATAATCTGGTATTGCAGGATATTAAGGTTATATTAAACGGACAGACACTTTCCTATACACAGGATGGGGATGATATTAGTTTTTCGATTCCGGAATCCGATAAGCGGCAGACAGTAGCCATAAGTGCAAAGGATGCAGCAGGCAATGAGGTGGACTGTGAGATAGCCGATTTGCTGGTATCAACCAATTCCCTGATAAGGTTATTGAATAATACACCGGCGGTTATCGCTATTGTATGCGGAGTTGCCGTTGTTGGTGTTGGAACCGGAGTATTTGCAGGACTTCGCAGAAAGCGGACAGTTCATATTAAACGTAAAAACTGAAACAGAATAGAGGGATAGATAGTGGCAAAGTATAGCATTTCAGCACACAAGAATTTGATAAAAATAACACAAAAGAGTATGAAAAAGCTTCCGGTAAATGAAAGAGAACTGGCGGTTTTTCAGGAGAATTTATTACCGGGGCTATTCCGTCCTGCAATGGAGGGAAAGCATCGAATTATATATACTGCGCCACAGTCTGTTTCATTGAGCCGCTATATCAGAAAAGGATTAAATGTTCATCGTTTTTACAGTATTGTTGCCCAGGTTGTAGAAATGATAAAGAAGATAGAATTATATAAATTTTATCTGCCTAATCTTGTCCTGGATACAGAAATTATTTTTGTAAAAGAAACAACAGGAGAACTGTTTTTTCTATATGAGCCATTATTAAACAGAGAGAGCAACATTAATGTATATAATTTTCTGGAAAAAATGGTGAAAGAAATAAAATCAGATGACCTGGAACTGGGAAAGGAATCCCGGGCATTTTTAGACTTTATTGCTGATACTGCAAATTATCGGATAGAAGATATTGAGCAGTATATATTAAAAAGATATCCGCAGATATATCAGGAGATAAAGCGGACAGAGAGTGGGAAAAGCGGATTTATTGCAAGTTCACAGCTTGCAAATCGGCAGCATTATGCGCCTTACGCACAAATAGAACCTGCTTATGAACCGGAAACTACAGTTTTAATAGAAGAAGATGGAACCACACTTTTAGATGAGGAGGATGGAACGGTTCTCTTAAATGAAGGAAGTATAGCGGCAGGAATTATCCGGCTGAAAACGGGAGAATATTTTTCGATTCCCGGAACGATATTTTCCATTGGAAAGTCAGCAGAGAATGACTTGGTATTGAGTGACAATAAAGCAATCAGCCGGAAACATGCAGTTATCTATAAACAAAATGGAAACTTTGTAATAGTAGATCAGAGGTCTACAAATCACAGCTTCTTAAAAGGAGAAATGTTAGAACCGGATTGCAAAGTGGAACTGTGTGACGGAGATATCATACGGCTTGCAGATGAAGAATTTGAATTTAAGTTAGAAGATTAGGAAAGGCAAGAAAGAATAAAGTGAAAGAATTTTTAGGAAAACAGGTAACAGAAGAAGAACATGGAATGGGAATTGCGTACCTGTTGGAGAATAATGAATTATTCTACGATATCGGCTATAAAGTAATGCAGAATCTGGAAGAGACATATCTGTTAAAATGCCATCGGTTGAAATATAACGGAAAAATAAAACTGGTATATTTTACGAAAGAATATGTGACAGCAGAAACGGTACTTGCAAATGCAATGCCGGAAGTGAAGGAACGTATGATAGCACGGATTCTGGATGCGTTTACACAGATTATTAATTTAGGTTTTTTGGATATTGCTTATGTAGATAACCGGCTGGATAACATTTATGTGGATCCGGCTACAGAAGAAGTAAAGATTATTTATTTGCCGATTCAGATTCCGGGAGTGACCAAGAATAAAAATACTTTTGAGAATGAACTGAAAGCACAGTTTGAAATGCCGAATCTTACAATACCAAAAGCAGCAACACAGAATCCGGCGGTAATAGAAAATACCGAAACACCAAAGCAGCTCACCATTCAGTCCTTAGATGGTAGATTTGTTTTTCATATAACAGATAAGGATTTTGTACTGGGTAAAAGCAGGGATAAAGTGGATGGTGAAATAACCGGAAATCCGGCAGTCAGCCGGGTACACTGCAAGATTCTGGTTCGAAATAGAAGTTATTATATTCAGGATTTGGGAAGCTCAAATGGAACATTTTTGAATGGAAAGAAAGTTGCGATGACAGAGCCTCTTGAAATTCAGGATGGAAGCAGAATTCGAATAGCAAATCTGGAATTTGTGGCGCGAGGATAAAAAGATGAGTAAACCATTGATTGTAATTGCAGATATGGATACAGCATATCTGGCAGAATTAGAAAATAAGTTTCTGGTGGAACTGGGAGACAGAGCAGAGCTTGAGATAATTTCTGACCCGGAATATTTTGAACAGTTTTTTTCAAACCCTGTCACATCAGAAATTGTAGCGGTAAATGAAAATTTATATACCAATGCGCTGCAAAGACAGGATATTCAGAATCTGTTTATTTTATCAGAACATCAGGAACAGGGCAGAACCGAAGAATTATCGGTATCAAGAGTTTATAAGTATTATGGCATCAAAGAGTTATACAATGAACTGACTTATAAGAGTCAGGAGCGGTTAGAAGGAAAAGAGTCCGGAAAAAGAGAGACTACAATTATCGCGCTGTATTCGGCAATCGGAGGAACGGGAAAGACAAGTCTTTCCGTCGGATTAGCGGAGTGCCTGGCAAAGAAGCATAAAAGAATTTTATATGTAAATACAGAAGCAATACAGGCATTTTTCTTTTACCTGAGTGATAAGAGTGGAATGTCGAATGAAGGATATCGTGCAATAAAAGAAGATGCGGGACACATATACCAGAATATCCGTTCCTTTATCAGAAAAGAAGGATTTTCTTATATACCGCCATTTTTATCAACATTGGATGCCAGAAATTTATCATACGATATATATCTGAATTTAATTCGTGGAGCTAGGGAAAGTAAAGAATACGATTTTATTATTGTGGATATTGAGGCAGGATATGAAGCAAACAGAGTGCAATTGCTTCAGGAAGCAGATAAAGTATTGCTGATTACCATGCAGGATGCAATTTCAACCTGCAAAATGGAATATATTATGCAAAATCTCGATTTCCGGGATCATGAAAAGTATCTGGTTATCATGAACCGCTATCGTGGAGATGAGATGAATTGTTATATGCAGTCAGAACTGCAGGCACAGTTTCCGGTTAAGGAAAAGGTATATGAGACAGAAACACCGCTTGGTTCAGCGGAACAATTGGCAGCATTGGAAGGAATAAAAAAACTTTCCTATATGTTTATTTAGGGGTAGTGAAATATGGACGAGAAGGCAGTTGTTGAATTTATTAGTCAGGATAAAAAGATACATGTTGATTTGGAAATCCCACTGGGAATCACAGCAAATGATCTGGTGCTTGCATTAAATGAAGCATATGATCTGGGAATTGATACAGATGATATTTTTAACTGTTATCTGGCAGCAGAGAATCCAATTGTATTCTTACGTGGAAATAAAACACTGAAAGAATTTGGAATTCGAAACGGTTCACATATTATTTATCGGAGAGACTAAAGATGGAATATCAATACAAAGTAATTATCAGCAACAGAACAGTGTATAAGGAATTTGAGATTCAGCCGGATATGGACCGGGTTAAATTGGGAACAGGTTCATCCTGTGAATTTCGATTGAATCCGGAAGCGTTTTTTACCGGAATCGAAATGGAGTTTAGAAAAAATGGAAAAAGCTGGAACTTAGAGTGCTCAGATGATGTTTATTTTAGCAGGGGTGATATGCGAAAGCTTCTGTCAACAGAGGTAAGGCATGGGGATGTGCTTTCTGTCTGTTATGCATCAACGGGAAATGAAGCATTTGAATTACGCTTTTTAATTGATTTTGAAGCCAGAGTACCGGACTATAACTATTATCTGGAAATTACCGGAACGATAGATATTGCGACTGATGCGACAGCGGATATTATTTTAAACAGCAAATTCAGCAGCGACAGCAAGATAAGACTTACCTTAAATGGTACACAGTGTCAATTGGAAGAGATTGTTTCAGAATATGGTGTATATCTGAATGGCAGAAAGCTGATGAACAAGACAGAATTGAAAGACAGTGATTTCTTTTCCGTTGCAGAATTTCATTTTTATTATAAGGACAGAAAGATATTTTTTGACCGGGAAAATCTGAAGGTCGCAAATGGTGAGATGAAGGAAGTCAGTACACATACGAATAATTTCCATTATCCGCTGTTTAATCGGAATACCAGAATAAAAAAACAGTTATCCGATGAAAAGATTGAAATCCTAGATGCACCGGCAATTCCGAAAAAACCGGAGAATAATATTGTTTTGACATTAATGCCAACAGTGGCAATGCTGGCGCTGATGATTGTTGTCCGCGGAGTTATGAATACTTCCGGAGGTTCTTATATTATTTTCAGTATATGTTCTATGGGACTTGGTATTGTAACTTCAATTCTGGGATTTGTTTCAGGAAGAAAACAATATAAACGGGAATGCGCAGAACGTATTCGTAAATATACCAATTATATTGAAAAGAAAAAGTTAGAAGTAGCAACAGAAAGACAGGAAGAACTGGATAGCTTAAATGAAATGTATTGTAATGTGCAGCAGGATATAGATACGGCAATGCATTTTGACAGAAGGCTGTTTGAAAAGACCAGGGAGGATGAAGACTTTTTACATATATATCTGGGACAGGGAACCATTGCATCCAGCCGTCCGATTGACTATAAGAAACAGGAGCGGTTGGAGGTTGGAGATGAGCTGACGGAAATGCCTGAAAAAATCTATCAGCTTTTTGAACATATTGACGGAGCACCGATTTGCTCAGATATGAAAGATTCTAATGCAATTGGTATTGTTGGCACGAAAGAAGCTTTGTATGGAATGTTTAAGAATATCGTAATAGATATTGCGGTTCGTCATTACTATGGAGATGTCCGGCTCTATATGCTGGTGGATGATGAAAAAAGGTATCAGTGGGCACGCTTCCTGCCACATCTTATGAATGCCGGTGGAATAAGAAATATTGTTTTCGATAATGAAAGTAAAAATAATATTTTTGAGAGTCTGTTCCGGGAACTGACTTATCGGGAGCAGACAGAAGAAATCCCATACTATGGAATTGTACTTGTGGAAAATGAATTCGGCATAAAGAATCATCCAATATCCCGCTACATCGAGCAGGCATCAGAGCTTGGAATGACTTTTGTATTTTTTGAAAACAGTGCAGAGGAACTGCCGCTGCATTGTGATGAAATTATAGAATTACATTCAGAAAGTGAAGGAGTCATCTGCAAGGCAGAGGATGGAAATCAGATAAAACAATTTGAATATCATACCATAACCGATAAGCAGGCAGCAGATGTGGTAGAAAAGCTTGCCCCGGTTTATTGCGAAGAAATAAGCCTTGAGAATTCACTTAGAAAAAATATTACATTATATGAATTGCTGCATATATTTACGGTTGAAGATTTAAATCTGGCACAACGCTGGCAGGAGTCACAGATATTTAAATCTATGGCAGCCCCATTAGGTGTAAATGCCAAGGATGAAATCGTTACACTTAATTTGCATGAGAAAGCTCATGGACCGCATGGTCTGGTGGCAGGAACAACAGGTTCCGGAAAGAGTGAGATTTTGCAAAGTTATATTTTGTCGGCAGCAACAATTTTTCATCCCTATGAAATTGGCTTCGTCATAATTGATTTTAAAGGTGGTGGAATGGTAAATCAGTTCCGAGACCTGCCTCATTTAATTGGCGCAATTACCAATATTGATGGAAATGAGGTACAGCGTTCCTTAAAATCCATCAAGGCAGAATTGATGAAAAGACAGAACCTCTTTGCAGAAGCAGGCGTAAATCATATTGATAAATACATAGAACTGTATAAAGAAAAGAGAGTTACCGTTGCTTTACCACATCTTGTAATAATCGTGGATGAGTTTGCAGAATTAAAGGCTGAAGAGCCGGATTTTATGAAGGAATTGATCAGTGCGGCACGAATCGGACGAAGTCTTGGTGTCCATCTGATTCTTGCAACACAGAAACCGAGTGGAGTAGTGGACGGACAGATTTGGTCAAACTCTAAATTCAAGCTGTGCCTGAAAGTGCAGTCGAAAGAAGATAGTAATGAGGTTTTAAAGACACCGCTGGCAGCAGAGATTAAGGAGCCCGGACGGGCATATCTTCAGGTTGGAAACAATGAAATTTTTGAACTGTTTCAATCTGCCTATAGCGGGGCACCGGCTACGATGGAAGATACAGAGGGAAGCAAAGAGTTTCAAATCAGTCAGCTTAATTTTGCCGGAATGCGTAAAGTGGTATATCAGAAGAAAAAAGAGAAACGGAAGGATGCACATAATAAGAATCAGTTAGAAGCAATTGTAGAATATATTGCCGCTTATTGTAAAAAAGAACATATTACAAAGCTGCCGGATATCTGTATGCCGCCATTGCCGGAAATTCTGTATTATACAGATTCTGCAAGAAGAGATACCGAGGAAATTTATGCGACAGTCGGTCTGCTGGACGACCCGGACAGACAGTTGCAGGAGGCGTTGAATCTGAATGTTACATCACAGAATTATATGATTATCGGTTCAGCACAATGTGGAAAGACCAATGTATTGCAGACCATTATTCGAAGTATAGCAGATAATTACGCACCATCAGAAGTAAATATGTATATGATTGATTTTGGCTCGATGATTCTTAAGAATTTTGCAGAATTAAATCATTGCGGTGGTGTAGTATGTGTTTCCGATGATGAGAAGCTAAAAAATCTTTTTAAGTTGTTAAATACAGAAGTAAAGAACAGAAAAGAGAGATTTGCAGAGGCAGGAGTCAGCTCCTTTGTTGCATATAAGGAAACGGGAAAAACAGATTTACCGCAGATTATTGTTTTCATAGATAATCTGACCGCTTTAAAGGAAATGTATCTTCAGGATCAGGATTATCTGCTTCCGTTGTGCAGAGATGGTATTGCAGTAGGAATTTCATTTGTTGTTGCAAACGCACAGACTTCGGGCATAGGATATCGCTATTTAAATAACTTTGAAGGAAGAATTACGCTGTTCTGTAATGAGACATCCGAATATGGAATGATGTTTGAGGGCTGCAGAATGAAGCTTCCGGATATACCGGGACGCAGTCTGGTTCAGATAAATAAAAATATATTTGAATGTCAGATGTACTTATCCTTTGAAGGAGAGAAAGAATTTGAACGAGTACAGGAAATCCGGAAATTTGTAGAAATGCAGAATGGAAAATATGCCGGTCAGAAGGCACGGGTGATTCCGGAGATACCAAAGGAACTGAATGCCGAATATATACAGAAGGTATATCCATCCTATCAGAAGCAGGGCAGTGTGGTACTGGGGTTGGATTATAACACGGTATTACCGGATGCAATCGATTTTACTTCCGGTGGAATGTTGACCCTTTCCGGTAAAAAAGAAAAGGGCAAGGACATTTTTGCAAAATATTTTATAGAGTCTGTATTACAAAATGGCTTTGGCGAGGCAGAATTATATATCTTAGATGATATGACACGTAAATGGGGTGAGTATGAGTTTCACCCTAAGACGGCACTGTATGTGAATACATCAGAAACATTGCAGACAGTAATTGATGAGATTGATCAGAGAGTACAGATGCGCTATGAGCAGTTCTCGGAAGGACAACTTGATGTACTGGAGGATGAGCCATGGATTGTACTTATCATTGAGAGTGCAGATGCCATTGCAGATATAAGCGGAAATAAGCAGGAAATTGCCGCTATCAGAAGCTGGTTAGGAAAATACCGCACCATGAAAATATTTATTTTGATGACAAATGTAGAAAATGCCAATATTGCATTTAATGCACCGGAGCTGTTAAAAGTAGTGAAAGATAATCGAAGATATCTTATATTTGAAGATGCAGCGAATATTAAAATGTGTGATATTTCAATCAGTGTGGCAAAGAAATACGCAAAACCAATTGAACCATGTGATGCATTCTATATTTGTGAGAATGAACTGACAAAATTAAAAACCGTAAAACTAAGTTGATGGATACTGCAAAGCAGTTAACCATAAAAAATTTAAGGAGGAAAAGAAAAATGGCAGTAAACAAAGTGGATTATGAGGTACTTACATCAGGAGTTAGTGTTTATGCGAATCAGGCAGAAGCACTGGATGAGGTAATTCAGGCTTTGGTAAAGATGAATGGGGAATTACAGGGTGGCTGGACAAACCAGACAGCAGATGCATTTATCGAAAGATTCGAAGATGAGTACAAACCGGCACTTGAAAATGCAAGAGATGCTATCCAGAGCATTTCTGATTTCATCCAGAGTTACATGCAGAACAGACAGGATGATGATGCACAGGGTGCAGCAGCAGTTAGAGGATAATTGCAAAAATAAGTTGGGAGGATTGCCTGTAAAAAACAGGCAGTTCTTCTGATAAAAGAGGATAAAGATTGGGAGAATATATAAATTGTTTAGTATGATGTAAGAATATTTTGATACAAGAGGAAAGAAAAATATGACGAGAGATTTTTCGCCGGGAGCAAAAGAACTCTTAATGCAATATGTTGATGACGTTATTGCTTCTGGCGTATGGGAAACAATTGAGAATGGAAAAGGAGAGTTTAATCAGGCAGGACAGGACTGGTTGAGCAAACTTGGTATTTCAGACTATTTGGATAATATGGAAGGATATTATCAGAATATTATAAGCAAGCATTCTACAACGAAAGAAGAGATTGAGCAAATTTTTTCAGATGTGCAGCAAGTCGATACCAGATATATCGGAACAGTTGCCGGACTGGTAACGGCAGGAAATGCAATAATTACATATTTTCTATGGATTAACAGAGCGCCTAAAAATAATCCATGTACTTATGAAGTAACAAATCAATAAAATTACCAAAATCCCCATTGTTGCCCCTATTTGTAACATCAATGTACTGAACCCAATATAGGCTGAAATTTCTGCTGATATGGTTTGGATAAAGTAAGCTATTACAACAGCAGCTACAATGATTGCTGTGATAATTGGAAGCCCAAACCAAACACTTAATTGTTGCAAGATAAGTTTTCCGATATGCTTTTCTTCCGCCCCCAATTTTCGGAGTACAGAGAAGCGATATTTATATTGTCCTGCGTCTAAGAGTTGTTGCAAAGAAAGTACGGTAAGACATATAACCATCAGTACGACAGCACCATAAATCATTGCAGTCTGTAAAATAAAGTTATTTGCTATGGAACTATTGATTTGCAGTGTGCTAAAACGCACGCCATAAATAGCCCCGGTTTCTGCCTGCTCGGGATATTTCTCTGTAAAAAGTTTTTCCAGTTTCCTTGCATTTTCATAGGAGATATTTTCCGTTGTTGTAATATATCGGTTTTTTATTACTGGCAACAGCTTTTCACAAATATTGTCTGGAAGTACATACAATACATTTGTATAGGAATTGTACGCTGTTTCTCCAATCGGATCCTCATAATAGGACTGCCCGGAAAGAGTCAATTCTCCTGCGTCTGTCATAATGCTGGTGTGTTCTTTCAAAAAGCTATCCCGTTCTTCCTCGGTGGCGATTGCTTTCCATTGTGTTGTAAATTCATCTTCCTCCAGAGAAATCTGTTCGTAACCCAGCATTTCCCGTATAGTGTTATAATCACTCAAAGAAATTGCTACAATCGGAAAATCATATTTCTGTCTGTTGTGAAAATCGTCTTTCTCTGGCAGATATAGATTGAACGTGCAATCATAAACTGTATCTATTTTGTGTTCTGTCAGAAACTCAGTAATGATTTCATAACTGTCTTGCGGCAGATTTTCTTCTTCATATACGTCATTATATCTTGAATATACCTGCACATCATACATAGAGCGCATATCCAAATAACCTGAAGCCCAGCCCGTCAAAATAGGGGCGGCAATAAACATGAAGATTGCAAGGACAAGGGTTATACAAATCAGCGTCATTGTTTTGCTGGTTGTATTTAGTTTTGATATAATTTGCCCGAAAAAGAACAGGTTTTCTCCCTTGTATCTATGTTCCGGCGATTTTACTTTCCATGCTACAATCAAGCTGCTGGCAAGATAAATCAATGCACAAATAAAGAAGAGCAAATCAATCAATACAAATACCAGATATTGATTCAGTATTCCACCATGTAAAGGCAAATAGTATTGATTGGTAAGAGCAGGTACGCTTGCTGCTAAAAAGGCGTGCAATACAGAACAAATAAGCAGCCCATCAATCAACTTTTGAAAAGCAATTTTTTTCTTTTTCAACATCCATAATGCCGCCCAGCCTAATGTAACAACAGGGAGCAAAATATTTCCCCAATACATGATTTTCACCGGGAAAACAAAGCGGGAGTCATAATAAAATCGGACATTTTGTATTCCTGAAAACAATTCCCATAAAGTAAACATTAAAAACAGAATTACTACGACAGGAATGAATCGGCTCTTTTTCAATTCTGGCTCATTTTCTTTCTCTGCGGAAAGCATATCAATAATTTTTGTTTTTTTGATTGTGCGTGTATTGAAAACTCCTACCACAAAAAAACTTACCACAAAAAATATCACTGTCAGCAAAACGGTGTCCGGGAACAATGTCCATGAGATTTCATAAGGCTCTCCATAAGCAGTAAGGAGCATTGCGGTAATGAATTGAGAGCAAAATACACCGCAAAAAATACCAATCAAAATGGAAAACATACCCATAATCAGTGTTTCTGCAAAGAAAATCCTGCCAATAGTTTTTTGTTCCATTCCCATAATGGACTGGACAGCAAACTCTTTTTGCTTCCGTCTTAGCATATAATGATTGACGAACCGTATCAAAAATAACAACAGCAATGTTATCATGCAGATTGCAATTTTCATTCCGTCACTTAACAGAGTAAAATCATACTCGCTGCCTATATCCGGGCTATAATAACTACTGGAAATAGACAAGAACGCATAAAACAAGGTAACACAGATTGTCATTGTGACAATGTAGACCAGATAGTCTTTTACAGACCGTTTTGCATTTCTGAAAACAAGTTTAGCATACATGGCTTTGTCCCCCTCCGATCATGGTAAGGACATTCAGAATTTTATCAAAAAAAGCACTTCTGCTGTCGTTGCCCTTGCGCAGTTCCATAAAGATTTCTCCGTCTTTCAAAAAAAGAATACGGTTGGCATAGCTGGCGGTAAAAGCGTCATGAGTTACCATAAGAATTGTCGCCCTAAGCTGTTCATTGATACTTTGAATGGTAGACAGCAACATTTGTGAGGAATGGCTGTCTAATGCCCCTGTCGGCTCATCTGCCAGTAAGAGCTTCGGGTTGTTGATAATTGCTCTTGCACAAGCACAACGCTGTTTTTGTCCGCCGGATACCTGATAAGGATATTTGTTTAGAATATCGCTGATATTCAGCTTTCCGGCTATATCCAAAATGCGGGATTCTACGCTCCCGGCAGGGACTTTGTTGATTGCTAATGCCAGTGCAATATTTTCTGAAATCGTCAATGTGTCCAGCAAATTGAAGTCTTGAAATATAAACCCTAAATTCTCCCTGCGAAAACGGGCAAGGGATTTTGGTTTGATTTCCGTTATATCTGTTCCATCTAAAAAAATATGCCCTGCACTTACGGTATCAATCGTAGAAATACAGTTGAGCAGCGTTGTCTTTCCAGAACCGGACGCACCCATAATTCCGAGAAATTCCCCAGCTTCCACAGAAAAGCTAATGTCTTTAATGGCTTTGGTAATATTCCCTTCATTGCCATAATATTTCTGGATATGTTCCAGTTTCAAAATCGTATTCATCTGATAAACCTCCTTAACTGTTCCATATCTTTATTGTAAATGGAGTATCTCATTTTTTGTATCAAGTTTTCTTACACAGTTCTTACAAAAATGTAAGAAGTGCAGAACCTGTCAGCCCTGCACTCCGATAATAAAATCATTCATTTGAAAGATAAGTGAAATCGTTGTTCCTCTGTTTTCGGAATAAGCAGTAAGCCCTATTCCCAGTTTATCACATAGACGCTTGCAAAGATATAAGCCAATTCCAGTAGAATTTTTCCCGGTTCGCCCATTCTGACCTGTAAATCCTTTTTCAAAAATACGGGGTAAATCACTTTTAGGAATACCTATCCCATTATCGCTGATAGATAGCACAATCTTGTCATTCGTTTTTGTTGCCCCAAAGTGCAAAATAGGCTGCTCTGCATGGTATTTGATTGCATTACCGATAATCTGATTTAAGATGAACCGCACCCATTTTTCATCGGTATAAACTTTTGTTTCTATATCGTCTATCTGAATTGACATATTGCTTTGACGCAAAAGATACTTATTATCTGCGATTGCACTATGCACAACATCGCATAAATTGACTTCACGGACAGAATAGTCTTTTTCAGCGTGTTCACTCCGGGCATAGTAAAGTGCCTGTTCTGTATATTGGTTGATATTCTCTAACTCTGCCAATACCTCTCTGGAAAAGGGAGAACGGTTATTCTCACACAGCAGCTTCATCGCTGTAATTGGTGTTTTTACTTCGTGTATCCATTGTTCAATGTATTCTTTATATTCCCTGCGTTCCCTCTGTACTTCGCCAATCCGTTCCAACATAGATTTTTCAGCCATTTTCATAATCTGGTAAAAAACCTGTTCATCAGCCCTTTCCGGCACTTGCATGATTTCCGGCAATAAATATCGTTCTTCTAATTGCTCCGTCATATTGAGCAATTTATTCAGATATTTTTTTCGTGAGAAATAAAATGCCAGCAAAGATAAAACAAGGACAATCGACCAGACTGCAAAAATAAACAGGACTGTTTGGATAGGATTATCGCTTGCAATCAGGAACAAAGCAAGGACAAGCATACCCAGCAGATTGATTAAAATAACGGGGAGTTGATTTTTCAAATATTGTTTTCCACTCATAATGTATATCCTTGCCTGTGTTTTGTTTTAATGAAATCTACAAGTCCGATTGCTGCCAGTTTGTCGCGAATACGGGTAATATTGACACTTAGGGCGTTATCATCAACATAAAGCTGATTGTCCCAAAGAAAATCCACAATATCATTTCTGGAACAGATTTTTCCGGAGTTCTTAAAAAGGTAGTAGAGGATTTTCAATTCATTCTTTGTCAATTCTGCTTTCTGTCCTTTGTACTCTATCATGCTACTCTCCAAATGCAGGGTAGCTTCTCTCCACATATAAATTTCTGTTTGAGGGGAACGGTAGGCTTTCTTTAACAATGCAGCAATTTTAGCAAGAAGAATAGCGGGATTATAAGGCTTTGTGATAAACGCATCTCCACCCAGCATAATGCTGTTCAGTTCGTCCATATCTGTATTGCTGCTTGTTACAAATACAATCGGAATATCTGAAAAGGTGCGAATCCCCGAGCATATTTCAAAACCGTTATTCCCCGGAAGTTTTATATCCAGAATAACCAGATGTGGCGCAGCTTCTTTTAACTGCTCTATTGTTTTGGAAAAATCCGTAACTGCAAATACTTCATATCCATTCCCAGACAAAAGAGTTTTAAGCTGTGTTTGTATCGTAAAATCATCTTCAATGATTAGTATTTTTTCCTTCATAGAGATACCTCCCTGACACTTTATTATACTGTATCAGAGAGGTTTTCTCAATCGTATTATTGAATGGGAATTTTAGAATGATTTTGTACATAGCTTTGTAAAAAATGCTTAATAGTTTCTTTTCTCAAGGTACGATTCTAAATAACACCTAAGTCCAACATATGCGCCCTGCAAAAGTACAAAAAGCAATAGAAGATTTACTGACAGTGCTTTTTTGATTGCTTCTCCAAAATAAATGATGACAGCAGCACTTGTCAGTATCATCAGTAGAGTAATGACATCCCAACACTTTTCCCTATATAATTCTATAACCTTTATTTCTATCAGTATCGCCAGTATCCCTGTTCCTGCCACACATATTCCTACAATCAATATTAGCAATATCCAATATACCATTCCGGCTATAAAAGGATTTGGAATTTTTGTGCTAATCTGTGCCACAGATTGCCCGACCTCAATCGTCCAACCGATAAAAGTTTGTATGAATGACGCTGCATCATGGAAGAATGATTTGCAATCGGAAAGGAGCACATCTGACTGTACTGCCTGAAAAAGAGTGGTTGTCAGCGAATACCATGCAAGA
>OHGG01000285.1_pt1 | contig 30925 bp, 27 predicted proteins | sample 1567641 | NCBI WGS metagenome assembly OHGG01 (sample SAMEA3879561, study PRJEB24766) | human gut metagenome | biome: human-associated habitat; feature: feces | place: USA | collected 1985/1987
GTGCTTGAACATTTTAATACAGTTTGTGAAAATCACCAACTTAAGGAACGATTAGTACTTGTTAGGGCTAAAGAAGATATTCTAGGGAAAAAGCAAGAAACACCTAAAATATGGAAAAATCCTTTAGCTCAACAAATAATAGACTCCCAAATCCTTTACTATAAAAATAAAATTAAAGATGCAATTCATAGTTTTAAGTGGGTATTGGCTTGTTGTATATATCCTAATGACTTTTTAGCTAGAAAGAAATACTATAATGATGAGAAAGATAAAATAGGTAAGCATTCTATGATTATTAGTATGCTTAAAGAGTTACCGAAGTTGACAAATAGTATAGAAGAATGGGAAAAACAAGTTGTTAGATATATAAAAGATAAATTAGAAATAGAGTCAGAAATAAATCTAAATAGGAAATGTAAATTAGATGGATATAAGATGGCAGAACTAATTAAACAGCCAATGAACAATTATTTTGGAATTGATCAAAATAATTATATTATATCCCAAACGATTCATTCTGTAAAAGGTGCATCTGTTGATGCCGTCTTATTATTTTTGGATGATAAAAAATCATCTCAAGGACTATCAATACAAGATATTCCTGCTAATAATAATGGTATTGTAAACCCAAAAGAAAAGCATCGTTTGATATATGTAGCTTGTTCAAGGGCAAAACAATTTTTATCCCTTGCTGTACCATCTTCAGTTTCAGAAGAACAGATAAGTAGGCAATTTCAAGGATTGGAAATCGATATAGTTCATATAACTAAATAATAAGAGATTTCATTATTGTAAGGGAAAATATAATATCCAAAGATGCAAAGGGTAGAAAAGATAAAATATATTTTTAACAAAGTAAGTATCAATACACCCTCTTTTTCCGTTATATTGGTAAAGAAACATGTAGGCCATTACAGCACCTATCACCCCATAGTACATCATCAAAGCAAATGTGCAAAAAAATTGCACACCTTTACTATATGGGAAAGAGTGACCATATCCATTAAAAAGGTAAAATATAACGATAACAAGAATCCCTCTCCACTCATAATCCACACCAAGCCATGAAGCGATTCCGGCCATACCGATTGTCCAAAGAAATCCCAGTACCAGACTACGTTGCAGAAGATTTTTAAGAACCATCAGTGTGGCCACTCCCAAGGCAAGGGTAAACATTACATTATGTGTCCCGTCAGCACCATTCAGCAGATACCAGGGTATTTCACTGATTACGGCAAAGCCCAGCAGAGTAAAGAAATACCTGTACCTGCTTTTTGTATGGATAAATCCTTCTGCTATCAGGAAGGCAAACACAGGAAAAGCGATGCGTCCGATACAGCGCATCGTTTCGTATAATACGGTACCGTACTCCATCAGATAGAGAGCAACGTGGTCTATCACCATGGAAATCATGGCAATGACTTTCAGGGCACTGCCGCTAAGTCCGAATTCCGGTTTTAAAGTCAGATTCATAAATTACATATTTAACTGATACCGAGAAGTTCCTTTACCATATCCTCCACTTCCTGGTTCACACGCTTGAAGTTTCGGTTCAGCAGGATTTCCTTCTCTTTGTCATTCTTAAATTCATAGATTTTAGGGAGAGGAACATAATGCTTTTCCTCGTCCTTAATCTTCTTCATGTCAAAGTGCGTCTTGCAGAAATACTTTGTAGTCCTGAACTCTTCTGACTGCTCGATGTCAAAATGGTCAAGCATACTGTCATCGGTAGCCGTAAAGTCACGTGCCGCCTGTCCGGCCAGCCATCCGGTAGCCATATCCGCAATCTTTGCTGCAGGAACCAGAAAGTCCATCTTCTCAGAGATTGTGGTTGATACCTTGTGGTCATTGATGGAAATGGAACGCGAGGTCTGCTTTGCCTTTCCGAATACATCATTCTGTGCCCACTCCAGCGTCTCCTTGTTACGTGCCGCACCCATGAAGATATTACCGCAGGTGGTGATAATCTTCTGCATACCGACCTTGCCGTAATCAGCTTCCAACTGAGGAAGTTCCTGGAAACCTAAAGTTACAGCTACCTTGTTGGAACGAGCTGTACCGATAAGACGGTCTATCTTGTGAAAGTACAGTGTCGGAAGTTCGTCCACAATGATGCTCACCGGTATATTGCCCTTTGAGTTCACCCTTGTAATCAGTCGGTTCAGAACCAGGGCATTAAGAGAACCGATAACCTGTTCCTTTTCCGGGTCATTGGCAATTACCAGATAGCTCGGATTGGCCTTGTCAGAAATCTTCAGGTCAAAATCATCCCCGGTGAATACCCAGTAAGCTTCCGGAGAAACAAGGCGTGCGGCATTCACACGTAGCGTACCGACCATACCTTCCAGCTGGTCATTGGCCTTGTTCTCGTAAGCACTCTTGAAAGGAGCCATCAGTGAAGCAATTCTGTCATCCTGCATCAGGATATTGAATACCTGGTCGTATGGCCTACCGAGGAATGAAAGCACATGCGGCATGTCAGAGTACTCTCCGGTTACGGTATCCGGCTCCACCTCATTGCCATGCTCGTCCTCATACCAGCACCTCTGAATCAGAATTTTCCTGCCAGTCCGGTCCATATAGCTGTATCCGTTCAGGTCCACAAACATACGGTCCTCGTCTGTCGATACGTCATTGCCGTTCTCATCTACGAAATCAAGCACCACGTTACCGTCCTTGTCTATGGCATTGAAGTCATCCCAGTTGCGTATGACAATCTCCAGCTTCTTTCCCTCCAGTGATATGAAGCGTCTAAGCTTCTTCCCGTTTCTGAACCCGACTGGATGGAAGTTTACAAAGAAATAGATGATGGCAGCCAGGAAGTTTTCCGCAGAGTTGGTAAAGAAGGCTTCCGAGCCTCCCTTCTTCTCTCCACCTCCCTTGTTGAGCGAGGCCAGCAGAGTAGCCGCCGTTTCAGAAGCGGCAGCCAGATCTGGGATATATTTCCTCTGAATCGGATTGATGCGGTTGGAGTATTCCACATCAGTAAAGTTGATGGTACGGAATCCGCAGTTCTGAGGCAGTTTGCCTGCCTTGCGGTTCTTGCAGTACTGGTAGAAAAGCGTTTTGGCCAGTGTCGGATACTTGAAATCATATACCATCATGGCAAATCCCTTTGCTGAATGCTGCCTGATGAACGGGTCAATGATACCGAAAGATTTACCGGAGCCCGGTGTACCCAGAACAATCGTACCACGGAACGGATTGATGATATTGATCCATCCCCTGTGCATCTTTTTCTTCCAGTAGTATATCATCGGAATGTTCACCGAGTAATCATTGCTGACCAGCGTTTCCGACTGCTGGAACGATTCGTTCTCAAAGTTGAAACGGTCCTCACCAACCTTGTAGTTGTAATACTTGGCAATACCGTCCAGTCCCTGATGCACCAGCATGGTACCCACCACCGAACATACCGCATACATAAGCCTATTGGCCGGAAATCCCAGCCAGCTGAATCCGAAACTCATACCGTGGAATACAAAACAAAGCCCTACAAGTGTCAGACCGGCTAACACAGGATAGATGACCATTGTCCTTACATTGAACTTCAGTGACTTTTCTGCTTTTGTACCGATACAGACAATACAGATGCATATAAGTTCGGCCACCTTGCATCCCGATACGGAATTGAATACCCTGAACCGTGCCAGCAGGTCGAGTACGAACTGAGTAACCCTGTTGTCTGCCGTAACAGGCAGGTTCATGATGATTTCAATAATCAGAAAGATATAGATGCAGCTTCTGAAGTAGTTGTACATCTGCTGCTGTTCCCTTGTCTCCTCAAATGCCATACGCTCTAACTGTATATGAATTTGCTAAAATGGAACCTTTATACCCAATAGCAGACCGTTGCGGAAGGTATCCCCATGCAGGAAGTTCACATTGTTCTTCTGGATTATTGAAAACTCCAGTCCGCTGCGGAACACATAGCTGTATTCAAATCCGGCCTCCAGTCCAAAGAAGAACTTCTTCTGTACCGCACCGAACTGAGGCCCCAGACGAAGGCGCATCATACCGTTCTTGTACCGTGTCAGACGGTGCTTGTAAACCATACCGCCATCCCAGAAATATCCTTTCCAGAAATTGTGACATACCGGTTTCTGCCAGTGATTCCCGACCTCACCGTATACTTCGACCGCATTTCCGTATGAAAGCGGATACTCATAACCCAAAGTGGCATTCAGCGTACTTGGAAAAAGTAATCCGGCATTGACGGAAACCTTTCCGCTCTGTGCCGATGCACCGATGAATGCAACCGAGCAAAACAGAATGAACAGAATCTTCTTCATGGCCTATCTTTTTATGGAATGATCAATATAATAGTAGGGGTAATAGTCGGCACCGTCCAGAATATCCGAGTCGAAACCGTCCGCATTGAGAATGTCCTCATACTCTATGGTGAGTACCACCACACGTCCGCTTATCTGGTTCTCGGAAATCTCCAGACGGAGCACCTTCTCTTCAGGGAAAGTCAGCTTCGGAATCACAAGCACATTCCTGTAGTCCTTCCTGAACTTACGGGTATTGTTCATGGAGAATACCGGAGTAAGCTCTATGGTCTGTGAATTGGTTGCCTTTGTTTCCTTTTTGTCAGTAAGTTTTACCCTGATTTCTTCAATGTCGTATGCAATTCTGGTCCTATTTTTCAGCGTATAGTCCAGAAAGAAATAGTCACCGATGGAATATATATTGTTGATGTATGCCCTGATTCCGTTTTTGTCGGATACAATCTGATTGAACTTTCTCCTGCTTCCATAGACAGCCCAGGCATATCGTGCAATCTCGGCCATCGGCATGGAAACCTCCGGATTGATATAGGACTGTGTCTCATTGTAGGATACATTGTAGATGGTAGAAGCACAATCCGGTGATTCTGTATAGAGAATGTCATATTGGGCAATATGACGCTCACCGATAATGGTGAGTGTACCCAGCAGTTCATTTTCGCTGTAACCTTCAGACGATATGGAATCATTCTCCAGATAAGGCTTGATGCGGACGATATTGTCCGTACACTGGTTGCCTATAATTTTAGTTGTGGAAATATCAACCATTTTGATGTTCTCGGGCATGACAATGTGTGTGGTCACTTCCCGGTTGATGTATATCTTCTCGTTGGCCGACAGATGTACGGCTATGCCTGTGATAAGGCATATTATCAGAATAATTCTGGTTTTCATATTGGAATATTAAAATGTTACTATAATTTTCTTTGCTGCATTCAGATATATCAGCGTGCATCCTCCGAGTTTATCAGATAAACGATGGTATTGTACTTGATTTTCGCCTTGTTCTTTCTGATATTGGAAGATATGGCAGAAGTTGCAGAGTTATACATGTTCTGCAGCGACTGGAGTGCAATGGCCTCCGTAGAAATACCTGTACCGTAACCGTCACTGGATTCAAAATTTATATTCTGCTGTACCGTATTGGAACCTGCATCCTTCATGAAATCCCTGAAAGCCGATTCAGGAACATAGAAGCCTTCCATACCGTCATTGTCAAAAACCGAAAGTTTAACCTTTATGAATCTGTCGCCGACAAGAATACTGGTTATGGAAGCTCTGACACGCTGCTGTCCGAAACCTGTCACTGTACCATAGAGGTAAGTACCCTTTTTCAGCTTTGTACCGCTTACCGTCACATCGTCCAGAAGCTTGAACCGCAGACGTGTGCCTTCATGCGCCTTTGTAGTCTGGTCAATCATGGCACGTATCAGCTTGTTCTCGGCAAATTCATCCGGAGCAGTAACCGTATTGAACCTGTCGGCATTGGTGTCATCAGACTTGATTACCAGACTCGGACGGTTGCGTTCCCTTTCCTCCTGACGTACTCTGGCTATGGAATCAGCCCTGTGCTTTCTTTCCGCTTCCTCTGCTTCCGGGTCTTTGATACCCAGTCCGCTTTCAATGGCTTTCTGCCGTTCATAGCTCCTTCGCTGAATCTCTTCAAGGTCACGTGCAAACTCATCCTGTGAGGAATATCCCATACCTCCGTAACCCGTTTCACTGTTTTCCGAAGGACCGTTTCCGTAAGCATATGCATTGATATGCTTTCTTGATTCGGCAAGGGAACGCTCCAGTTCTTCAAGTTCCCTCTGCTGTCGCTGTCTTTCAGCTTCAGCTGCATCCAGACGGTTCAGCTCTTCCTCGCTGTAGCCGTGTTCCAGTTCCTCCTTCTTCTGCTCTTCCTCCCCGATACCGCTTACGGCTGTGAAGGCATCCTCGTCACCGAAACGTCTGGACATCTCATACATCTTGTCTCCGGCTTCCTCGGCATTGGCCTGGGGAAGCTCCATGTTGATACGGTCTGTAGCTACCGTTCCGGCAGTCTCCTCACCACCGGAGAAGGTCTGCATCACAAAGTATACCAGTGCGCACAGCGGAACGAATATGACCGGCGGAAAGATATACTTGGGCTGTTTGAAATTAATCTTAATCATGGGTTATCATTGTTTTTAATGGATTTGACTATATTTTCCAGCTGCCGGTATTTGAGGATGATCCGCAAGGAATCCTCACGGCTCTTTACAGGTATGGCAATCATGGAGTCCAGTTCATGACGCAGTAACTGTCCCTTTACCGTCATGTCCGTCAATACACTGCGGTGAATGTCCTTGTTTGCCTGGATGGTACGGAATCCCTGAAACACCGGTTCCATTGCGGCTATCGAACTGACATCCGGCTCACTCTGTTTCCCGTTGCCGGAATCTATGGCTACGGTACTTACAAGTAGCAGAAGCAGCGTTCCCGCTACACCTGCGAATGTCGTTTTCGGATGTTTAGCCGCACATCTGTTGGCCAGTCTGATTCTTGCGGCCAGACGGTATCTTGTTCCGATGACACCCAGTTTGGGCTGCAACCACGACCTGACAAGCAGATGCGTTTTCAGACGGCTTTCCTGTATCTTTTTTCTGAATGATTTCATAATATCAGTATATCAATAGTCCAAATCCCTGTTTTCAAGAGTCCTCCAGCCGGTAATGAGCAGACCGTGCGGATTGTTCCTTGTCCTCGGTACGGACTCGATGTAACCTGTTGTCACCATCGAGCGTCTGATGTCCCTGGTCCTGCGCTTGATAAGTTGCGTACCGTAATAGGTAAACTTCCGTTCATGTTCGTCAAACTGAATGGAGTCGCACATGATGGTGCAGACAGCCGAAGAGGAAATGATGTCCGAGTAGAAACCGTTCTCGTCCATGGCCTGTTTCTGTTTCAGTGCGGTCCCGTCAGCCATATACATTGCTTTCCCTACCGTCCATTTGATATAGTCGTTGTCGGGCGGCAGGTTGAAGAAATACTGGTGGAACAGCTGTATGTGCGCCTTGGCCTCCATGGTGAAGTTGGCTTCCAGCCGTGCACGCTCGGCAAGAAACGGAATGTCTCCGTCAAGTACATAAATCTGCTGCCTTTCCTCGTTGACAAGGGAAATGCAGCACCAGACTGTAAAGGCACAGATGACGGTGCAGCCTCCGATTACCGCAAATACCGTCATCATGGCCAGTCTGGTTTTCTGTGCAAGGGATTCAATAAGCATATTGTAAAAAGATTTGAAGTTATTTGACTAATGACCTGACAGCCGAACTTGTTTCTTTCATGGCAGAACCTGCCATACTTCCGGCCATACCACCTGCAGCCGAAGTGATGCCCATTGCAGCCGAACCGGCAACGGAACCCGTACCCGAACTTACACCTCCCGGAATCAGCCATGAAGCCACTTCTGGAACGAAGCGTATGATATAGGCACCCACGAGCATACCCATGGCATACATACAGTTGGAGCCTATTCCCTGCAGTCCCAGTGCGCCAATCTGTTCCCAAGAGTTTACCGAGCCATGAAGCAGATGGTCGTATGCCACCAGATCCTGCTGCAGGTTATAAAGAAGGATGAAGTCTATGTAATAGATGCACATATAGGTCACGAATCCCCATAACGAGAGGGAAAGGAACTTGGACATCCACTGGCTCCAGGCCGAGTTCCATGGCGGTGCCAGCGAGAGAGCAAACATGATCGGACAGAATATCATCATGATGGCCATGAAAATCCTCTGTGCCACGAGCATCCCGTAATACGACATCTGGAAAATCAGTTCCCCGACAAAACGTATGACATCGTTTATCCATTCACTGACCTTCGTTTCAGCCGCCACGGCAGCCCTTTGGGCGTAGTTGTTGATGGTCGAGCCCAGATTCTCCACATTATATATCAGCTTGTCCCACCAGGCAGCATCCTGGCCGATTTCGGCTACCTGCTTTGCCGTGGCAATGGAGTCCTGCACGGTTCTCAGCCTGTCGAGATATTCACTCTGTTTCTGTGCCACCTTCAGCTCGAAGGCAGCCACTTCCTTGTTCTTTGCCTTTGCCATAGCCCACGTAGCGGACTCCAGACTCTTTCCCGGAACCTGCAAAGCCGAGCATATCCATGAAGAGGATGAAATACACAGGGAAATGCCGATGATGCGCAACAGCTTCATGACATCCATACCACGCCTTCCGAGCATCATCATCCAGCATTCGTATGAACCGACACATAGGGCCAGGCACAGACCGAGAGCCTTTGCCATTGAAACGGCATCACCGAGAACGGCCACATTTGGAAATGTCTCCATGGCCGTCAGCAGCTTTTCCAGACTTTCGTCAATGGCCGGAAGTCCTATTGTCAGCGGAATAAACAGTAGATTCATGTTTGATTTTATTATTTGTTTAATATTATTACCTGAATTGTCATCAATAATAGAGAATGTCTAATAATGTGTAGCGGCAACGGCACAAAGGTGTGCAGTCCTGTTGACCAGTTCTGCCATCCTGGATTTGGCTTCCTCGTATGCCTTCTGCCGCTTGGCGTTCTCCAGTCCATAGCCGACACCTGTTTTATGTATATAGGCTATATCCGCACAGAGTATTTCATTCTGGCGGCTCAGCTCGTCCACCTGATAGCGGAGCTTGCCGTCACTCTTCTGCATACAATAGAGCAGTCCGTCCGTGATACAGTCCTGCATACGGTTGAACTCGTCCTTGTAGGTGGCATACATCAGGTCAACATTTCTGTCAGCCTCCCTTGCCAGTTCTTCCTTATACAGTTCCTCGATATATTTGCGCTCACTCTCCACTTTTTTGATTTTCTGTCTCTGCGTCTCTTCGGCAGTCACACGCACCGGCATGATACGCTTCACATCAGACTTTGGTTCCTTAAAACGGACACGGAATCCGGAGTTGAACCAGTCCCATTTCCAGTACATTTCCGCACCGGAATATTTCTTATGCAGGAAAAAGTAATACCAGTCAGGAGCAAAATCCCACGGACCGTTCTCCATTGACTTCCACTGCTTCTGCTTTTCACTGTCACTGACTATGCTTTGAGCATTGGCAACAGTAACTGTACCTGAAACTGCCATACAGAACAGGCACAATAACATAATTCTAACCTGCATATCCCTGATTCCATTTGTTGATTACACGCTCAGCTATCTCATTCTTCACATTGGAGTTCAGTATCTCCCAGATATAGTCCGGCTTCCATCCGCAGTCCGTGACAAGGAAACAGTACAGATTGGCATTGTCTATGATGTACCTTGCCCTGTCGATGGAAGCCTTCAGTGTCATTACCAGATTCAGTTTCTCATCCATGGAAGCCTTCATCAGGTTTATACCCGAAGCGGCCACGGTTGCATACAGTATGTAGCAGTGTTGTATCTCCCTTGATATTGCCACGTTGGCATCGGCATAATACCAGGCCACGAAAGGCTTCTTCGATACATGACTGAAAGTATTACCGGTAAAGTCCTTGTATTCCGTTACCAGCTGATACAGTGAGTTGGCCGTTGAAGAAATGGCACCGGCCAGCACCAGGTACGAATAGGCATTGTTCAGCCTTGTATCCAGAGTGGTCCGGACATCATTGAACTTTTCCGCACCTTTCTCAATGAGCGACTGCTCGCCATAGCTTGTGGTCACCCTTGTCAGAGCCTTGTCCTCGTCCTTCTTTATGGCCTTGTGCAGGGCTATGAGTGCTTCGATGGTCGGCAGGTCTTTGGGTATTATGAAAGCAGAAGCATTTACAGGCAGCAACAGCATTATAATACCGGCTGATATGATACTTATATTCCTGATTTTCATGACAAATTCATACATATGAAAGGTTAATAATTTGAAGCAACCAGTCCGTTCCAGTCATGTACAAGATTTCCCACATGATTCTTCATGGTTACCACATTTGCCCATCCTTCCGGGTCAATGGCAAAGAAGAGGTCGTTTGCTGTGGCATACTGTGCCATCAGAACCATCCCTTCCACCTTGTAGCGTATCCTGTTCAGGTCAGTATAGATGCTGTTGGCCAGTGTCAGCCTTTCATACCTGTCCAGCAGGTTGTAGCCGTCATCCTTTTTTTCGGCAGTGGCCTGTCCCTGCAACGGATTGGGAATTCTGGCATTGTTAACGATATTGACGAAGTTGCCGACCAGCTGCTGGGTTTCCGCTACAAGGTTGCCGAGTTCGTTCAGACAGAGCAGCCTGTTTGAAAATTTGGCCCTGTTTACCGTGCTTACAAGTACCGGAACATTTCGCAGAATATCCAGAGCGCACAGGCCTATTTCCTTATAATAAAGACTTTCAGTCCCGAAGCCGGATATGTTCTCCATGCTCAGCTTGTAGAGTTCCTTCATGGTAGCCATGCTTACCGTATAGAGTTCCACCTTCTGTTTCTTGGCTGCAATGGTATCCACACGCTGGTTGTGCTGTTCCTCGATAAGCTTCTGTGAAGCGGTATTTGCCAGGACAATCTTCAGGCAGTTGCGGTCGAATACGATTCTCCAGGCAGCATGTGCATTAATACAGACAAATGCAGAAACCATTATAACCGATATGATTCTTAATACTGTTCTTACCATAGTGACATAACTTTTTGATGTTGGTTGACTTTTCTTGCAAACTCCAGATACAGAAGTCCTCCATCCGCCTTGCGGTCTTCCTCAATACGGGTGATGGCCTCCTGCAGCGTACCGTACCGGGCAAGATAAATCTTCAGTGCCTCCTTCTCGGTACGTTCTGTAGTGTATGCCCAGTAACATTCAGGTGCTTCCTCCACACCGTACACATCCGAGTGCTGTCCCCGGCAAATCCACACCTCCTTGAAGTAGCTTCTTCCCTCATGGTTGTTCAGTGCATTGATGGTGAATATCTGCTGACGCTGTATGTCTGTGAGTCCCAGAATGGCTACAATATCCTCATACCTGTCCTTGAACTTGGTCTGGTCAAGCAGAATTTTCACATCCGAGTTGTTGATGATGGCCTCCTTCACAATAGGGGAATCAATCACGTCATTAAGTTCCTGTGTAACCACACCTGCAATGCCGTGAAACTTCCGGACGGTCTTATACAAATACTTTATATATTCCGCCATGGTAGGTGATGCTATTGCCTTCCATGCCTCTTCGATGATAAGAGCCTTCCGTCCCTTCTTGATACGCATCTTCTGCAGAAACACGTCCATGATAATCAGCACCACAATAGGGAAAAGCACCGGATCATCCTTTATTTTATCTATTTCGAACACAATGAAACGCTCGTCAAACAGGTTAATGTCCAGGTCGGAGTTCAGCGTCATCTCCAGCTCGCCGCCACGGTAGAACTGTTTCAGTATGGCCGCAAAATCATGTATATTGAAACTTATCTTCTCCAACTGCGTAATCTGCGGAATGCGCTCCAAGGCAAACTCGTAATAGGAATTGAACGAGAGTTCCTGAACCTTCAGCCGGCGCTTCTGTTCCTCCATGTGGTTAATCTGCCTGTCTATCTTAATCAGCATGGAATTGTTATAAAGTTCCCTTTTATATTTTTCTATGATGGCAAGTGCACGTTCCTTTTCCGATTCTGTGGCCGCTTCATCATTTATCAGGGCGGTCAGTGAACGGCACTGTCGGATAAGCTTCAGGCGGCGTACTTCGGAAGGCAGCAGCAGGGCACGGCTTTCAGCCTTCTCCTGAACCTCTTCCGTGTTTATCTGTCTGTCGATGTCCTCCATGCTGTGCGTGTACTGTTCATAGTCATCCTCCATCTTGGCGGCGACCAGCAGTTTCTGCCTCAGTGCTTCACGCTCACTGTCGCTGAACTTTTCAAACGGATTGAAATAGGCCTCGTAATATTCCACGATGGTCTGGTTTATCAGCATGTCCTCAATCTTTGTAGGAAATGCGTTACCCTTGAATATCAGGAATATCAGTGATTTGAGGAAGTTCTTCTTCTCACCGAAATTGAGTTCATATTCCTCCTTCGTAACTTTGAACGGATTCATGGAGATGGGCTTCTCTTTTGAGTAGGATATGTATGTACCCTTGTAATATCCGCATATACCTTCGTAGGAATCACCCGTATCAACCATGACCACATCCGTATTCTGTTCCAGAAGCTGGCGTACCACACTGTTCATGTGGAAGGACTTGCCGGAACCTGAAGGACCGATACAGAAGAAGTTGGCATTGTCCGTCATTTTCTTCTTGCCTTCCTTGCCGGTAATGTCAATGCATACAGGCAGTCCCTGACGGTCGGTGTAGTATGTGGTCAGCGGTGTATCCTCAGACTCCTTCAGATGCTCCTTGAAGAAAAAGCACAGGGCAGCATCCGAAAGTGTCAGGAACAGGTCATAGTCCGGGTTGAATGCATATCCGTTACCGGGAAAACTGTCCATGAAAAGCTCCAGCTGGTTGTAGGCCGTCCTTGACGGCATGATGCCGCACTCGTACAGTTTGGTCTCCAGAAAGGAAGTTACCGGAGTTACCTTGTCAGGGGGACAGCTCACCAGAATGTTGAAGTTGCAGTACACAAGCATGGTACTGTCAACGGCCAGCCTGTCCAGCACCTCCTCAATGTCAGCCTTGGCAATACGGTTACTCGGGTCCGGCATGGAACCGTGGCGCTTCGCCTTGGCCTGAAGCTTGCGCAGCAGCTTTCTCTGTCCCGGTATCTGAATGATCTGGTTGAACACCACACAGTCCGAGTAGGGGACACCGGTAAGGAAAGAAAGCAGGTCGGTTGCGATACCGTAGCCGTTGATGTTCATCTGCGTGTACGGCTTTACCATGGAAGGCAGGTTTATCTCGTCAATGTCCACCAGCGGATAGGAACGGATGATACGGTCACCTGTCTTGAGATATTCGTCCGAAGCCTTGAAGTTGGTCATAGAGAACGGTCCGTGCCGGAACTGGAATGCCATGAAACGGTGGCAGTACTCGCTGACTTCCTCCTTGCCGAGCTTTCTGTGCCGGATATGCTTTTCCGTCAGAATATCATCCGTCTTTGATACCTTGGAATGGAAATCGAGCCATCTCTTCGGGTCATACTGGATGAACTGGCTTCTCTGAGCCTCCTGGGTGAGGATAAGAAAAGTCCTTATCTCTGTGAACTCCCTTCCCTCGAAGTACCTGAAATAGCTCCTTGTCAGGAACTCCGCATCATCCGGCACGTCATGGTGATATGCCTGTCTGCACAGAATATCCTGCTTCTGCAGTGCATATCCCTCACCGATGGTCTGAAGGATATTGGATAGCACGTCATGAAACAGCATGTACTGCTGCGCATCCGTACAGAGCTGCTGGACCGGATTGGTTATCTCGAAGATAACGGACGGCTCGCCTCTGGCCGAGAACAGCACGACATTGCCGTCCGTCTCCTCCAGCTGCGCATAGAGTCCGTCAAAAATTCTTTTCCTTTTGTGTGCCATACTGTATAAAGTGATTTACTGTTCTTTTCTCAGGCTTCTATAGATATAGATGCCTCTTGACCTTTTCTTGTTGTGGAGTCCGCCACGCTGCTTGATGTAGATGGTTATCAGTCCAACCAGTGCCATGACCATCATGGCTATGAATCCTGCAACCTTTCCCAAAGCGATTGAGAAACCGATGAAGCCTACGAATGATACGCCTATGGCTGCCGCTGCCAGAGTAAGGAAACGGCCACGTATGCCCATAAACTCCAGCGGTTTCTGCAATCCCTTGAATACAGGGTAACCTTCCTGATTCATTGTCATGCCGGAAAAGGATTACTGGAAGAACAGCGGAAGAGCTTCCGAAAGTGCGATGAATGCGATACAGCCTCCGATGGTAAGCATGATGGTCTTTTTCACGTCCTGGTCTCCGTTCTGCATCTTGAAATAGACGTTGAAGGCACCGACCAGAACGATAACGGCAGCAATGGCCTTCATCAGGTTCGATACCGGAGTCTGGTAGGAACTGACTTCCTGGGTGGCCTTGGTAAAACCAGCTGCACCCTTGCTTCCTGCCATTGCATTGGATGTGGAAATAACAAGTGCAATGGCCGCCATCACACACTTCTGTCCAAAACTTGAACCGATGAAACGTTCCGTAAGATTCCGGGCATTTTTCTTTATTATCTGCATTTCTGAATAATGTTAAAGGATTTCATCGCCAAAGAAACAGATGTCACTAAAGGAACGGTATATATATCAGGCATTTTCACAGCTGAAGATAACGGCACCGAGGTCACTGGTACCGGTCTCTGCCAGCCGGTTTATTTCCTGAATGATATTCTCTACCAGAATGCCGTCAGTCATGATGGCCTCCCGGTAAACGTGTCTTGGAGATTCTGATTGGGATACAGATTTCTCTGTACCGTCAGAATCAGTATTTTCATTCTCAGATTCGGGATTCTCCGTATTATTCTGTTCTGAACTTTCTTCTTTGGATTCAGGTTCATCCCGGTTTATCCTTATCGGCCTGAAGCTTCGTGCCTCTTCCGATATGTCAATGTCCTCTTCTTTTTGGCTGTCCTGCTCGGCATTCTGTGCGGCCTTTGCCCTCTGGAAATCCATGAAAATCATTGCCGCATAGTAGAATACCATTGCCACGAAGAGAAGGAATACTATCTGTCCGTACTGCATGGCTGTTGTAATATGATGTTGGAAGAAAGAGTGGAACTGTCCTGCGGAAGCGGAAGGATATGCAGTCCCAGTCTGATACCCCGGCTTTCCAGACGTTCCCTGCGTTCCGTAGTGCCGGTATAATAAATCACGTTGTGTTCCTCACTGATGATGTATCCGTTTGACTTCATGTTTGAGCGTACCCTTACCTTTGCCCTGTTTGAAATGACACGGATACCGGTTATGGGTTCCAGTCCGAAGACGATACGCCGTCTTTCCCTCTTTACCATCTGGATACGGATACGTGATGAAATCTGGTGTTTCTCTTCACTGCTGCGTTTCAGTCCGAGTGCAGCGGCTATGCGTCCGACACTCATCCGGGTAATGCCGAGAGCTTTCCCTATCTCAGAGAAGGAACACTCCTGAAAGTGGTTTCTGATATAGTCGGCACGTTCCATCCATCTGGATTTTGCCATTTTTACAAGTCCAAGTTCACGGGCTTTCAGCTTGACAGTCGATTCGCTCAGATTGAGAACGGCAGCTGTATAGGCTGTGGTCTCTACCGGATACAGCTCGACAAGAGCGGCCAGCATCTTGTCAGTCCAGTCTGTCTTTTTCATATCCTACAGATTATAACTGTTAAACAACGATTTCTTTTCCCTTCTGTATTTTGCCAGACGTGGCAGATATGACTTGAAGAATGCCCTTACGATGGCATTCACCAGGTCAGAGCGGCATCTGCCATGTATATCGCAGTCATCAAGTGAATCCGCAAGGTCACGGTCAAGCTTGCAGACAAGCCTTTCAGTCTTATCCGTTCCCGAACCGTCCGATTGAAGGAATTCCATGAAGTCACTCCAGCATCCAGTATCCGAAAGGGAAACAGCAGTATCCTTTTCCTGTGCTTCGTTATTATTTCCCTTTTGCTCAACCTGTGTTCCTGCGGAATCTTCCGTCAATATAAGTTCTGAATCATTGATGCCTCTTGTCAGGTCATCTATTTCCGGTATATCCTTACTCATAGTGCTATGGTTATTGAAGTTTACTGATTATTCTGGTTCTTTATTCTGATTTTCGTTACTGTCCTGTGAAGCTTCATCAGACGGCTGTGCCTTCTTTTTCTTCTTAGGTTTGGGATTCAGATTTTCCGTCAGCTGTATGCCTTTGAGTTCTTTTTCTCTTATCGGTTGAAGTGTATCGAAGATACTCTGATAGACCTTGTCAAAGACCGGTGTAACGATAGCGGCCTGCATATCAAGTGCTGCCATGGTGCTGAACCGTTCCATATCCGCACGTTTGGGAATCTTCGCAGTGACGTATCCATAGTTGGAGAAGGTATCCCTTGCATTGTCCCAGATAAGCAGTTCGGAACGTTTGCCGATTCTTCCGTCATTCAGATTTGGAATAATGAAGAGTCTTGCCTTCATCCTTTCACCTACAGCCTTTTTCAGCCGGTCAACAAACATCAGGAAACTGGCTGTGGACGGGACAGTTACCAGGTCATAGTGAAATGGAACAATAATGATATCCGTGTTGACGAACATGGGTATCAGCCCTTCCGCTTTCAGACTGCCGGGAGAATCCATAAGCACAACGTCAATTTCAGGATCGTTGTGCAGTTTCTCCATAAGGGAAGTCATCATCGCCTTGTCTTTGGCTTCATATGCCCATACCTCGTAGGGCATTTCCTGTTCGCCGTATTTCCTGATGTCGGCCTTTCGGCACTTCATAATGGAGTGCTGGAAGTCGCAGTCTATGACCACAACTCTCACACCCTTTGTCACCAGATAGTTAGCAAAAGTTACGCAAAGGGTAGTTTTTCCTACACCCCCTTTCTGATTGGCAAATGTCACTATAACCGGAGTCTGTATCATTTCAAGTATTGATTGATTTTGTGACAAATGTATTAACCAAGTTTTTTTGGTAAGAAATGTGCAACACATTTGTGATTTGGGATGGATAAACCGGAATATTCAGATAGATGAAATCTGAATCGCATATTTTATTTAACTATAAAAGTTACAATAGTACATTACATTGTACTGGCTGTGTTTATGTCATATGATTTCGTGTAACAATACTCATACATTGCACAAATATAAACTTGTCACTTTTTGGACATTTAATTAACTTTGTACCAAAAACAAATAACAATGGATAAATTCATTAAAAATCTCATAGAAGGCAATAATTTCCCACCAAAAGGTTCTGTTACTTTCACCTCTTCAGATCACGTAAGATTTCAAAATAATCAAGATATATCTGGCCATAACTATGGAGCAAATAGAAGATTAGTTATAGAAAAAAATATTGAAGATGGAGAAGGATATACCGTCACTATGTTTAACTTGGACGGTATGCACCCTTTGTGGCAGAACAATATACAGATGTCTCCAAAACGTATGCGCATTACTAATGTTAGCGACAATATAGTTCAACTTCGTGGTTATGGGTATGATAGCATGGGGGCTTCATTCGCGGATTATGGTGTAGTTTTACTTATTGAAAATGAGGAAATTATACGTGTTCAATTAAATATGTACGACCGAAACATAAGTATAGTTTATCTAAAATAAAATAATATGGCTGAATTAGATAGAACATTCACGGAAGAATTATTTACAGAGGTACTGGAGTCAACGCCATGTATTATTGTATACTCTCAACAAGCCTTTGAGTGTAGCAAGAATTATCTTAAATCTACAACTCAGACAGCAAAAGAAATTTTCGAATCTATTCTTGGTGTCCATCAATGCAAAATTATTTATAAAGGAAAGACCAAGAAAGACTTTCGAAAATATCAATTTATTATCGAAGAATTGAAGTTATCTATATATGTTACGCCAAGACAAAATCTAACTGAATTCTTGTTAAGCTATATCTCAGACGAAGAATTTGTTGTCCCAACTGATCCCTCTGAATATAAGAGCATGAATCTGAAATTCATGGCTGAAGAATACATAAACCACAATTTTATGGATTTCCTCGATCGCAATGACCTTATGACATCATATCGTGAAATCAAGGATTTCTGTACAAGTCTTCTTTCCTTGAAAGAACCAGTAAGAGAGATAAATAGAGAACAATCTCGAAAAATGTGGAAAGCATATATTGATGGTGAAAGAGCTTTAAATACAGATAAGAAGGAATTATTTATTGTAGAAGAAGTCGGAACCATAGAGAAAGAGCACTATAATAACCGCACGTATAATACATTAACATTAAAAGTTAAAGCTCCAACTCTTCAGGAAAGATTGACTTCAGCTATAAAATGTGTTCAAGCTACAAAATACCGTAATCCTAATATAGATTTTGTAACAAATGAAAAAGGAGAAATATCATTTTTCGGTTACGTTGATATAACAGAAGAAATTCTTGAAGAGTTATCAAATGTATCAGCTGATAACTGCTATAAAGTAGCTGAAGATGTAAAGCATATTCTTTCTGGTAGTTTAACACTTAAGTCATCAGAAAATCTTGATGATTTGTTGGAGAGTATAAATTCAAACCTAAATGATTATGATCCGAACTATAGCTATGCAGATGGGGTATATACCTTTAACGATGATAGTCAAGCGTTATATATAGAAGAATTAATAAAATCTGATTATCCTGAAACATTGACAACTGAACGCAGGACTGTTATAGTCGCATCGTTTAAAAGCAACCAAAATATAGCTTCAATTATATCTGAGATTAAAGAAATGCCAGGAGTGATAGATGTACTTGATTCTGTTAGTGGTCAACTACTTATAAAAACTCAGGGAAAAAGTTATCTTAACTTTAACTCTCAAGCAATACAAAGTATAAGAATTGCTGCTTGCAGAGCTATCTTTACACCTACAGATTTTAGACCAGATGTGCAAATTGAAGGTCTTTCTGTAAGTGGGAATTCATATATTTTTACTTCTAATGATTCTTATTCTTTTTTCAACACTGCATACGAGATGCACCAGAAGGTTATTGCTGCATATGATAATAAGACCTTCATAAAAAAAGAATACGACTATGGCTGTTTTGTAATTCCGAATAAGGGATTGTTGCGTGAAATGCAGTTAAAATTTGTTTCTAACAAACGGATTAGAGTTAAAGCAGCATCAGGATTGGTTGAATTTTATCCAGCTGATTATAACAACTATATAGAATTACTTTCTCAAGTTCGCCAACATTGTGGTGAATCTTTAAGTATTCAAGAACCGGAATATCATCCTTCTGTTGCTATCAAATTATTAAGTGATGATATTAGCTATTGTAAGAAAGTTTATAAGGAGGTAGCGGAAAAAATAACTGAGATTGCTCCTTCTTTTACAGCCTCTTTTGAAAATGATGAAACATGTCAGGTTCTCAATTACACTATTGAGTATACTGAGTTGGAAGAATTAGCTTCATTTCATGATGCTATCAACTCTAGTATAACTTTATACCCATCTTTGCTTACAAATGAATATGATATAAATGATGAAGGTAAAACTATATTGTCTTTTGAGTTTGACCATCAATTAAATATAAAATTTGAAAAGAATCTTAGAAATGGTTATATAAATGAGAACGTAAATCTCATCAAGGCTAATGAATATGATGCTATTAATGAAGCGATAGATTTGGCATATGAGGAAGAGTATCAGGATTATGATGAAATTAAAGAACTGAGAAATAACAGAACTCAAATGCTGAAAAATGCTTTGAAGCTAGGAAAATGCATTGGAAGAAAACTCAATAGTATTAAATTTGAAATTAGCTCAGAATTTATTGAATACATGGAGGATCGCAATGCCCAAGGACGAGTTGAGAGATTTATACATGTTGGAGACTACTTGCAATTTCCGATGGTTGGCAAATCTTCTGAGTTACAAAGATTGGCCGATTCAATGTTGCGAATTACCAATCCAAACCAGTTCTATCCACATTCAAAAACTAAAAGGATTCCTGCACCTGCTAATCCAAGATTATGTGACTTCCTATTTGATCCTAGATATGCAGGTGAATTTGATGAGAATCTTGAAGAGGTTAAGAAACGAATAACAGAAACAAAAATTGAAAAGTTCCTTAATGATAAGCAATTGGAGGCTGTAGCAAAAGCTGTTTCTGCTCCTGATATTGCAATTATTCAAGGCCCTCCTGGTACAGGTAAGACAACTGTTATTGCAGAGATTATATGGCAACAAATACTTAAGAAACCTGATTCGAAGATTCTTCTAACTTCACAAACTAACCTTGCAGTTGACAATGCTCTTGAAAGATTGCAGGGGCGTAGAGGTATTAGACCTGTACGAATCCAGAATGCATCAACGGAGAAAGAAATCGGAATAGAAGCAAAAAGGTACATGTTGGACTTTATGGAAGATTGGTGTATTAAACCAAGTGCTGAGAATGAAGACAATGGTACAAACATTTGGATAGACTCCATTCTTAAAGGCATGACAGATGATACTAAGTATGCATCTGTTATAAATCAATGGAAGAGGGATCTTACTGTCAGAGATCGCAATACAAGAGAGTATTTCTATGAAGCATATAAGAGTAATGTAAATCTTGTTGCTGCCACTTGTAGTATATGTGGCTCCAAACAACTTCAAGAAATATATAAATATTTGTTTGGTAACAATGAGAATGCTTTTGATGTTGTTATTATGGATGAAGCAAGTAAGGCTACACCATTGGAGATGTCTGTACCTATGGTATGGGGAAAGAAAATCATCATCATAGGTGACCATAAACAGCTTCCACCGATGATGAATGAAAATAACATCATAACATCCTTGAAAAAGGCAAATCAAAAAGTATTGGCAGAAACCATCGAAAGCTTCAAGGAGTCGCAATTTGAAATATTATTTAGAACAGCATTCAAACTCAAACCATCAATAGTCGCAACTTTGGATACACAATACCGAATGCATAAAAAGATTATGGATACGATTGGTCATTTCTATAGTGAAGAACTTGAAGAAGGTCTGAAATGTGGACTTGCTGATGAAGACATGGATAATGAACAATATAATGCTAGAGGAAGTCGTTATCATGGACTTACTATTCCTGGGTTTATTGAACCACAAACACATGCTATTTGGGTTAATGTAAATACATATGAAAGCCAGCCGAGTGGCTCTACATCATATGTAAATTACGGTGAACTAGATGCTATTAAAACAGTCATTAAAGCCTTGCAAAAAGCAGACGGTTTCCAAAAGTTTATGGATTCTCAAGAAAAACCAGAAGATAAAGAAATAGGTATAATAACTTTCTATGGAGCACAATATGGTAAAATTAAAGAAATGTACAAGGATGGAAAAATTGACAAGTCACTTCCTTGTAGAATTAATGTAGTGGACAAGTTCCAAGGTATGGAGCGTAACATAATCATAATTTCAACTGTGAGAAGCAATAAAGAGAAACATTACGGATTTGCTGAAGATATTAGACGTATAAATGTCGGTTTCTCTCGTGCAAGAAGACTTCTAATTGTCATTGGGAATAGAGACTTCTTTAGAGAAAATGCTCATTATAAAAAATCAATTGATGAGATGGACCATTTTGATATTAAACAACTTCAACATTTGGTAAGATGAAACAAAATACATATAACAAGGGACGAAACAAAAATTTTACCCCAAAGTCTAAGAAGTTTAAGTCACAACCTCTAAAAGAGGATTTTGACAAAAAGGAAACTATTGAAGAGACGTTGGATCAACGCCTCAATAATGTCATTGATAAAAATAAAGCAATATCTGAACTCATTATCGGATATATACCATATACTATTAAGTTTGTAGCTCAGTTATATAAAGGAGTTACAAACAAACCGGAAAAAATTTCAGCATTTGAGAAAGCCATTGTTGGAATAATTAGTATTGACGGACAAACATCACTTTCCAATATTGGCAAAATATTAGGATTGGATATAGAGCATGACATTGCTGAACAAAAGATGATTCGTAATGCTATTGACTCTATGATTCGATACAATCTTGTGACGGGTGACGAGTCCGCATATTTTATCACGGAACAGGGACAAGAATTTGCCGCTCATGGTGAGAGAATGAAATCATTTAGTTCCGATTTTGAACTTTGGTATTTAAATAATAATCATTCTTTTGCCGGTTTACGTGACTGTATCTCATCTGATGATATTCAACTTATCAATGAATCAGATTTTTTAAAAGAGGAAGAATCTTTAACCCCTCTAAGCTTTGAAGAAATAAAAGCGCTTTCTGAAATACAAGCATCAAATATGCAGAGTTCAAAGGAAAGATTTATTCTTCAGAATGCAACCCCACAAAATCATAATTTTTATAAGTACGAATTGATAGTTTGTTTTGTTCAGAGCATTAGAACAAAACAAGTCAGGGCTATTGTTTATGACGATGTAACACAGAGTGTTTTGCCTCAGTTATCTCAATTAATTGAAGATGATGAAGATTTAAAACAGACTTTGTTTTCCCAAATGCTTCAAGCTGCAAGTGAGAGTGAAGACCTTACGATTTACAATGATTTAGACCTTGCCAAGTCTGATCCTTTGGTAAAGGAAGATGTAGCAAATATTATTACAGCAGAAAAGAAACTTATTGAGCAAGAGGATAAGCAATCTATAGCAAATGAAGAAAATAAAAAGGCAGAGGAAATTAATTCTAATGATCTTTCAGAAAGGCTTCATAAACGTGCATTATATGATACTATTGCATTTGAATCCGAATTGCATAATATTTTCCAAACTGACAAACCTGATGAAATATGGTTATCCAGTCCATGGGTAGCAGATGGTACATTTATGCGCAACAGACTTCCTTTAATCAAGAATTATCTTAAACAAGGAGGTAAAGTGTTCATATCTTACTCTGCTCCAGACGAAGGGCTTGACAGCCACAAGGATAAGATGGTAGGAAGCCAATCCCAAAAAGCACTTGAAACTTTAGAAACTGAATACAGTAAACAGTTCTTTCATGTTGAGCTTCCTGCATTCCATAAGAAGAATGTTATTGAAGTAAAAAATGGTCAATGTGTATTGTTTACAGGAAGTTTTAACGTTCTATCATTTTCTGTGACATCTAAAAATATCACTCATGTTAGAACAGAAGAGATGTGTCTTGCTCATTATCAAGCTGCAATTAATCAATATCTTTTATCAAAGAAACAATTTGCAGAAAAGTACATTGAAAAAGCATTGCAAGAGATTTCCATATTGCCTTCTGCCGATGTACAAAACTACAAAAATGAGAGGATTGAGTATTTTAGAAAAGATGCTAACCTTGAGGAATTATTTATTGATTACGACAATATTCTTGAGGAACGTAGAACTATGGCAAAATCAGACCTGCTTACAAAAGAGATAGAGGCATTAAGGAATGAAATTGAAAGCAAAATGTCAAATGGCCTATCTCAAAAAGAGGTTGGTTTTTATAGGGCAAAATTGTTTAAATTATCATCTGCAGGCAATGGCTCTATCATAAGTGATGATATTCAAAATGTAATTATTCACTTGCAGAAGCTAATTAATTCATCCACAATGAAGTCAAAGGTGAATAATGCAAGTGATTCATATAAACCCAAAAAGAAAAATGATGCAGGTAATACAGAATCCTATGATAAGATTTTATCTTTAACAATGTCCTTCTATGAATTAGAGCCTACAGATTCAATATCTATTATAAAACATCTCACAGCTCTCTTTTACTTGTCGTTATCCGATAATGCTATAAAAGCAAATATTGGGGACAAGTGGAAGGATAAGTTGATTGCTTTATTGAGCAGCTCAGAATTAAGGAAACTATTCAAATACAATATATTAAAAGATAAACAAGAAGGAGCTTCTCGTGTATTTATAGCTATAGATGAAAAGTTGTATGCTTTTTATAATATCAGATTGGGTAATAAATTGGTAAAGCAATTGTTTCCAGATAAAATCTTTTTGAATAAAGATGATTACCATGATCCATTAAAAAATATTGAAGAATTGTTATTTTCGTTATAATTATGTCAAGATTTGAATCATCTAGGTTTGTACGAAACCCTCAAATAATGAATGCTAATGTTTTAATGGCTGCATGTGAGACGTTAGGATGGAAGTATTCTTTGCAAAACAATATATTATTGGTTACTGAAGTTGGAAATGATTCTAACTTCAATGGTGAGTTTGCCTTGAGATTAGATGTGTCAACTAACGAGGTTACTTACAATACTTATTATATGCCAAATGTACATGTAAAAGTAGAAGAATTAAAGGAAAAGTTTCAAGAGCTCAATGCTGAATACTCGAAAAATGCTTTAATCTCTGAATTTGAAAAAAACGGATTTACCTATAGATCGAATTATACTTTTACACCTACAGAAGAAGAAAGGTTTAGTTTTTATATGGAGGCAAAATCGTATGACCCACTAGAAGATGAACCTTTTGCCTCTATTAAATTTACTATACTAAAAGACGGGACCATTATAACAGATTCTGACTATTTACCAAATGATGTAAACGAAAAGGCTCATGAAGCTATGGATATATTGGAGCAACATTTAGGTAACAAACGTGTAATGACAAAAAAGCCTGTTCCTGCCAAATATTTAAGTAAAATGAAACCTCGTAGAACAATTAATTTAAATCAAAATTCATAATAGTATGGAAGATGTTTTTCAGAAACTTATCCTAATGATTAGGGCATACTACCCTGTATTATATCTTCATAGTTACGAATACTACAGAACGAAACAAAAGATTAAGGGTATTGTAGAGCTGTTGCGTAGAGAAGGTAAGAAAGTAAATTACTATCAATGGGATTGTGTATATGGACTTGTTCAGATATTACCTGATAAAACAGAGAAAAGAATTGAGCGTATGCAAAACCCTCTTGAAGTGTTAGCTTATATTCTTAACTCAAAAAAGTCTGGGGAGAAAAATATATTTGTTCTTGATGATATAAATAATCATATTGATAGGGATGAAGTTAAATTGATGTTCCGTAAAATTGCAGAAGCAACAAATAACAATACCCATGCAATTATTCTATCGTCAATTTACAGACTTCCTGCTGAATTGGAAAAGTATATTACTGTATTACAAATACCACTTCCTAAACGTAATGAATTGGGAGAAGTTTTGGATATAGTGGCGAAGCAGTCAAAAGTTGAACTCAAAACAAACCTAAGAAATAGACTGATAGATGCTGCGTTAGGAATGACATCAATGGAGGCAGATTTAGCTTACTGCCTTGCCTCTGTTAAGGATGGCTTTGACGATAAGTCTCCTTTTACTGTATCTTCTGAAAAGGAACAGATTATTAGGAAATCTGGCATTTTGGATTACTTTCCAAAAAATGAAAGTCTAAAAGATGTCGGAGGTATGGAAAATTTAAAGGAGTGGCTTAAAAAAAGGCAGTTAGCATATGACAAGGAAGCTCGCGATTGGGGGTTAAAAGAGCCTAAGGGCTTACTTTTGTTAGGTGTCCCAGGATGCGGAAAGAGCTTAATAGCTAAAAGTATTGCTTCTAGTTGGAATATGCCTTTACTTCGGTTAGATGTAGGAAAAGTCTTTCAGGGCATTGTAGGGTCGAGTGAAGATAATATTCGAAAAGCAATTGCAACAGCCGAAGCTGTTGCTCCATGTGTATTATGGATTGACGAGATAGAAAAAGGTCTTAGCGGTGTACAATCAAGTGGAGCTACAGATGGTGGTGTGACCTCTAGAATATTTTCTACAATATTAACATGGATGCAGGAAAAGACAGCACCTGTATTCGTTGTGGCAACTGCTAATAATATTAATCAACTGCCTCCAGAACTACTTAGAAAAGGCAGATTTGACGAAATCTTTTTTGTGGATCTTCCAAGTCAGAAAGAAAAAGAGAATATTTTTTCCATACATTTGCAAAAAAATCGTCAAAATGTATCTTCATTTGCTTTAGATATTTTAGCCCAAAAAGCTGAAGGATTTAATGGAGCAGAAATTGAAGAATGTGTAAAGGAAGCTATGTTTACTGCATATGTAGAATCACAAGAATCTAATATTGCTCCCAAATTACAGATGATACATATTTTGGATGCTATCAAAAATACTGTACCTCTTTCTAAGACTATGGAGAAACAGATAACTGATCTTAGAAAATTTGCTGTTTCAAGAGCTAAAAATGCTTCTAAAGAGATTGTCTTAGAAAATAGAATGGAAATGCCAATTCTGCTAACTCGTCCAGAATTGGAACTGGAACGCTCATTCGATTCGGTGTTATCTGAGAAAGATAGTAATAGTAACAATATATAATTAGGCGTTAACAAAACGTTGCTCCACCTCTAACCATTCCGAACAGAGAAGTGAAATGCGTTTATGCTGATGGTACTGCAAATGCGGGAGAGTAAGTGAATGCCAGCCCGGAAGCAAACAGGGATGATAACATGTGATGCAATAACTATCAAATTTTACAGAATTATGTTCGATAAATTTTATTTTTTGAACAATGGTGATGTATAGTTTGAGCAGTCTCGCAATAAAGGGGCTGCTCCTAAAAAGACATCTCCTTTTTGGGAAGAGTTTTAGAAACAATTGGGTAAGCGATTCGCTGATTTAATTTGGGTATCAATTATGATACTTCTGATATCTCTTCTCTAAGCAGACCTCCTGAGCATGAGGGTAAAAGGCTCATTTATAATATATATGCTTGAATTAGAACTAAAATAATACAGTAGTGATATTTGTGTATTATACCAATGGAAGTTGCTTTATACTTGGCCTTCTATAGAAGGCTCTTGCCACGTATGGACATCAGCATCACTATCGCAATGAATATTTTTGCGAACCATGGTCAACTTCAATATGATTGACATAATGAGGGAGATCAGATAAGTAACGTCTCTATGCTTTTGTTTGATTTGTTTAAAGAAATGAAATTAAATAAACTAATCAAAACAGATGGACGGATTTAATTCCTCAAATGATATTCCGTCTGAATTAGACGAAACTAACGAGTAGTAAATCAATATAATATCGAAACTTAAACATAACATTATGTTATTTGGAAATAGGATTAGAGAACTCAGAGATAAGCAGGGTGTGTTACAACGACAATTGGCAGCACTACTGGAGATAGACACACCTATGTTCAGTAAGATTGAACGAGGTGATAGACGAGCAAAGCGTGAACATGTGATTAAGCTTGCAGAATACTTGCATCAAGACGTGAAAGAGATGTTGACGTTGTGGTTAGCAGATAAAGTTCTTGATGCAGTAGGTGCTGAAGAGGAAATAAGTTATGATGCAATAACTGTTGCACAAAAACATGTTCAATCTTCTATAAAAGACTATAGTACGTTTTAAGCCTCCCAAAATAAAAACAGCATTCAATATAATTAGAACTGTATCAATCTTTGATTTAGATACTATTTAAATTAAACTTGTTCTCAGATACTTATCCATAAAATAATTTAACCTAATAACTCATGGATTGATACAGTTCAAACTATGGTCTCTACTTTGACCAAAAATTATGTGCTTTATTAATCATATCATATTCAAACATTTTCCCATTTTTTAATTTTTTCCAATTTCCAAAACCTAATTCCTCTGCTAATTTAAAGAAACCGTCACCTTGTTCCATGCTTCTAGAAACAACAACTGAAGATATAAGTGGACGTCCATTTTCATGTTCATATCTTGAAATGTGACCTAAAATTTCACCTATTTTACCTCTGTCAGCAGGGATTGACATATCAAGTCTTAGATTTGCCGTTTTGCACAAATCTGAATAATATATTAGCTGTTTTTTTGATGCAACATTTATAAGTATGTTGCGTACTGTTTTTTCTTCTTTTGTTAAGTTCATAATGATAAGTTAATAACGAGCTAAATTAAACTAATCAAATTTTTATGTATGAAACAGCCGTGCAAATTGTTGAAACGTAGTAAGTCAAATTAAGACAACTGTTAATATACGCTTTTTATGCACAGACGATATGCAATATTCGTGAAATTTTTGGATAAAAGCAAAAAGTAGCACGTAATTTAATCAGAGTTATAAGATATAAATATACAATGAATAGTATTTACAATAAACTGTATCATACTCAGATAATAATGAGTGATGAAAATTAATAACGGCATAATTAAAATCATCTTCTTATTGAATTGCCATCATCAACATCATCATAACTATCTTTCTGTCCAACTTCACGTTTCTCGCTATGGCTGCCACCACCTGCATCACGCAGCTTGCCCTTGCCTGAGAAACGTGAAGTAGGCTTTGTTTGTTGCTGGTATTTTTGCCGTTCAATTTGCTTCACAAACTGTTTTCTTGGCCGGTCAAGATTGAAGTTTTCTTCAGTAAGATTTATAATGATGTGTTGCTTGAAATTGATGGCGTAAGTTACATCTTCATCCTGACGGACAATAAAGCCCTCTTCATGAAGTTGGCTTCTGACCGAGGTTACAGTATCATCATTGAATATCTCACGCAAACGGTTTACAGCATCAATATGATAGTGTGTTCTTTCCGGAGATATATCCACTAAATCAGTGCGGGATACTTTGAAGATTTTGCAGAGCAGATCACGTTCGGCTTCATTAGCCGGGCTGAACATTTCAACCATGGCTATACGGTTATTACGATCAATAGCTTCTGCCATAAAAGGTTTTAACGGACGGCTTTGGCCATCAAAATAAATGATGCCTTTCTTGATATAGGCACGCTGCTTCCTTATTTTACTGTATATTTCACTCTGGGTAATCTTAGGATTAAGTGTCAGTAATCGGTCAATATAGTCCTCAATCCGATTAAACCGCTCTTCAGGAGTAGTAAAGTCCAGAAGTTCCTCTACAGACAATACTCTTGCACCATGAATGACGGTCTTGTTTGCATGATCAACGAGCATATACCCGTATGGCGCATCCTTCTTCCCGAAGAATACAATGTCAATGCCGAACTTCGTTTTCAGTTCCTTTTGTAGTTCATCCTTGTTGGAACTTACATCACGGTATTTCTTTAATAAACTTCTGAGCTGGCGGCAACGTGTTCTTTCCCGATAACCGCTCTTGAAAAGACTTTCTATTTCAGAAAAAGGGATTTCCTTCTGAACCTTTCCACCATGCTTGACGAATACATTCTTATCTTTCTGATATACTTCATATCCCATGGAAACCATGATTGCCTTAAACTGGGCAAAGGAAGAGAATGTATACTGTTTGGCTGCATCAATATCATTTTCCGTTTTCTTTTTCCTATCATTCCCAAGAATACGGTCAATGACCTCCTGGGAACGTCTGCGTTCATGGCTGTGCTGAATCTTTCCTCCATCAGGTGCCACCCTTGAAGTAATAATATGAAGATGAGTATTCTCCGTGTCATAATGGGAATAAACAAGCAACGGCTGACCGGATTCTCCGTATCCCATTTCCTTGAGATACTTGTGTGCGAAATCCAGCAGCTCATCTTCAGACATTTCATGACCTTTACATGATATGGCCACATGGAACTGTGGTTTCCTGATTCTGCTGTTCTGTGAACTGTATTTTTGGAGATAACCCACCAGCTCACTTGGGGTTGGTTTGTGAAATGTCCCGAGTGAACCGAAATTCTGAATCTCGATAAGCCGTGCAACACCTTTCGAGACTTTATGTTCATTGTAACCGACAGCATGGAAGTTCGTACTTCCAGGTAATATGGTTGCTATCATATTGAATCTTTATTTATCAAGGTTTAAGTGACTGAGTAACCGAAATACTTTAAGCTCATTAATCTACGGTTACACAATAATAATATCTGAAATGATTGAATACCGTGTAGTCTGCAATTCAGATTCTAACAGCTTTCTGTGTCAGAGAATCAAGGTCTTTCTTTATTCTGTTCAATGTTTCCTGAGTTTCAAGGATAACAGGTAACAGAACTTCCTGAATATAGCTGGGTGCGAGTAATCCGGCTACCGCAAGCTCATTGGCACGTTTAACCGACTGATTAAGGTTTCCTCCAGCCCAGGAAAGTTCATTCTGATATTTGCGGTAAAACAGACCGAGATCATTCATCAGTTCGAGCTGCCTTTTGGTTCCGATATTAGAATACTCTGCCAGTGCCGAGCGTATATAATGGCTCACAGATGAATAGGAGGCGGATTTTTTCTTAAACTGTTGTACTTCCTCCGGTGTCATCCTTACCTTGATGTACTTGGTTCTCTGATTCTTCATACTTGGATACATTGGTGGTTAGGTTTTCCGGACCTTCTTTCGCCATGCGAAACAGCGGCCAGCCGCTCCGATGCACCAGTATTCGGCAAGTTACTTTTGTGAGTGCGAAACGGAAGTTTTGTGGCCACAAAAGTACAACTTGCTTGGAAAACTCTGCACGGCAGAACGATACTTTCCGGAAATGATTATTACACCCAAATTTACCGGAGAAAGCCGTTGCAAACCGAAATCAACAACACAATTCTTTGGAGGCATATTCCTGTTAACCATGTGCTGTTGCATCTGGTTGTCTTGGAATATCTATATAGCGGAATACTGTTGTATAGAGTCCTTAAACTTATCAAATCAATTTTCGTGTATTCAGAAATAGATGCTATAAGTATTATTCAATTTTAGAACAATACGAATTTCAGAAATCAGAAAATAATGTTGCGATATATATGGTTTGATAAACCAAAGTTTCAAAAACACAGAAAATGTAGTTATCTGGGATAAATAGCTATTGTTCTCATAAAACCTGTATCCAATATAATATGTAATCCCGATACCATGATAGCATGGTAAAAGTGACCTGATTATCTAAGTTATTGGAATCCCAATAAAAGGGAAAATATAATCTTGTAGCTGATTCAGTTGATGAAATGGCTATCGGGAAATCTTATTTTATCTGAACTGTATTGCAAAAACATTTAGGTAGAATAACCCTATAATCAGAGTCTGAAGAGACCTCGTTATCATGGTGATATAGCACTGATAATCAGTAGAAAATCTACTCGAATAATAAGAAAATAGTGTTGAGTAAATTTCTGTATCTCATTGATTTTTAGTATATTTATATAATTAATAAGCTCTTATACTCATAAATATTACACATTATGTTTGAACTGCTGTTGATTATATATCTGTTGC
>OHGG01000301.1_pt1 | contig 30026 bp, 26 predicted proteins | sample 1567641 | NCBI WGS metagenome assembly OHGG01 (sample SAMEA3879561, study PRJEB24766) | human gut metagenome | biome: human-associated habitat; feature: feces | place: USA | collected 1985/1987
AACTGCGTGAGGTGCAGCCGCTTATCAAAAACATCTCGAACTACCAGCGGCTCAAACCGGTTTATGATGCCTATATGAAGGCGGCGGACAAACCGGCATACCGTGCCAAACACGAAGCAGAGCTTGTCATCTATGAGGCGGCAAAGAGCACTCTTCTCGCCATACAGGGCGACGGAAAATTGCCGAGCTTGAAATCTCTGCAAGCCGAACAGCAACGGCTCGCGGACGAGCAGCAGCGCCTTTATGACGAACGCGCCAAGTTGAAAAAAGAAGCTCGCCTGATTGACACGATGAAGGCGAATGTGGATGATTTCCTCAGTCCCTCGATGGCAAAGGAACAGGAGAAATCCCGCAGCGGAGAACTCGAATAAGCAACAAAGCTCACTGCTCACTTTGGGGAGTGAGCCTTTCACATTTTACAACGCAAAACAACGAGAGAATACAGTAAATCACATTGATTATTCTATTCTCCCGTGGTAAATTGATAATACATAGACTGAATCGTAAAGAACGACTTCTCAGATCCTTGCGTGAACTTAACGATGCCCATAATCTGATAGACTGTCAGCCATTCTTTCGATTACACGGAAGGAGATACAATGTTTCAGAAAGTGATTTATAAAAGGCAATACAATAAACCTACAATAGAGGAAATAGAAGCTGAGATAGCCGATGAACCTATACCAGCCGAAGTAAAAGAACCCGCTCCGTCAAAATATAAATGTTCATCAAAGGACATATTCAAACAGCTCAATGAGGGCGCAGTTTATGTGCCGCTTCCTGAGCGGAAACCTATCGCCAAGGTATTTATCAGTCAAGCCATCGAAATATCTGAGAACTACCAAATTGACACTGAAATCAGACAAGGTGCCGGGACAGTCACGGTAATTTTCTCATTCGATTGCGGCGGTGCAATGGGCTTCTTGAAAAGCGTGATCCAGTATGCCGATGACATTTCTTTCTTCTCAAGCACAAATGGATATGAGATCGTCCTTGCACTCGATTTTTACACTTACGCATTATACCGGCACGGAAGGAAGATGCGTCCCTGACTATTTTGGCCTGTGCATTGCGCAGGCTTTTTATTATTGTGCAGCAATCCAAGAACTTGAAATTTATTTTGAATTTTCGGACGGATGAATTGCGTTTGTGGAGCTTTCGATGTATAATAAAACGAGGGTCACTATAAACGGTTGAGTGAGGTGCAGTGATGAAGATAAGCTACAAGAAATTATGGGTAATGCTGATTGAACGAGAGATCCCGAAGGCGGTTTTTCGGAAGGAAATCGAGCTTTCGCCGGGTACCATGAGCAAGCTTAATAAGAATGAAGAGGTTGCCCTTTCTGTCTTGCTGCGCATCTGTGAGTATCTGAATTGTGACATCGGGGACATTTGCGAAGCGATCCATACGGACAAGTAAGCCACGCACTGTGCATTCTATATATCGTTAAAAAAGACTACGGAGGTAGCTTCAATGGCTGAAACGAATACAAGCAATATTGGATTTGAAAAACAGATTTGGGATGCAGCTTGCGTCCTTCGCGGCAACATCGACGCTTCGGAATACAAGTCGGTTGTTCTTGGGTTGATTTTTTTGAAATACATCTCAGACCGCTTCGAGGCGAAGTATCAGGAGCTTGTCGCTGAGGGCGACGGCTTTGAAGAGGATAAGGACGAATACACGGCGGAGAATATCTTCTTTGTACCGGAAAACGCAAGATGGAGCGTCATATCTGCCGCTGCGCACACGCCTGAGATCGGCACAGTCATCGACGAGGCCATGCGGAGCATTGAGAAGGAAAACAAGCGGCTAAAAGACATTCTCCCCAAAAACTTTGCCCGTCCTGAGCTGGATAAGCGGCGGCTCGGTGAGGTCGTTGACCTCTTTACCAATATCCAGATGATCGACCACGGGAACAGCAAAGATATTCTCGGCCGCACTTATGAGTATTGCCTTGCCAAATTCGCTGAACAGGAAGGTAAGCTCGCCGGTGAGTTCTATACCCCGTCTTGCGTTGTTCGCACCCTTGTCGAGGTATTACAGCCATACAATGGCCGTGTCTACGACCCCTGCTGCGGGTCTGGCGGTATGTTTGTTCAGTCCTCTAAGTTCATCGAAAATCACGGCGGGAACATCAAGAACATCTCTGTGTATGGTCAGGATTCCAACCCTACCACATGGAAGCTGGCACAGATGAATCTTGCCATTCGCGGCATCGAGGCTGACCTTGGCAAATTTAGCGCGGACACATTCTTCAATGACTGTCACCCGCAGCTCAAGGCTGATTTCATTATGGCGAATCCTCCCTTCAACCTTTCCGGCTGGGGACAAGATAAGCTGCTGGATGATGTGCGCTGGCAATACGGAACACCTCCGGCCAACAACGCCAACTTTGCTTGGTTGCAACACATGATCTGGCATCTCGCGCCGAATGGGCGGATTGGTATGGTGCTTGCGAATGGCTCGCTGTCTTCTCAGTCCGGCGGTGAGGGCGAGATCCGAAAGAATATCATTAACGCTGACCTTGTGGACTGCATTGTCGCAATGCCGTCCCAGCTCTTCTACACAACACAGATTCCGGTGTCTCTCTGGTTCCTTGCCAGGAATAAAAAGCAAAAGGGCAAGACGCTTTTTATCGACGCAAGAAAGCTGGGTACAATGGTCACTCGAAAGTTGCGCGAGCTGACAGATGAGGACATTCAGAGGATAGCAGATACCTACAACGCATTCGTTGACGGTACACTTGAAGATGAAAAGGGCTTCTGTGCTGTTGTGACCACTCAGGATATTGCCAAGCAGGATTATATCCTCACGCCGGGGCGCTATGTTGGCATCGAAGAACAGGAAGATGATGGCGAACCGTTTGACGAAAAGATGAGCCGGTTGACCTCTGAGCTTTCCGAACTGTTTGCAAAATCCCATGAGCTTGAGGCCGAGATCAGGGAGAGACTGGGGGCGATTGGATATGAATTATAACACCTACCCCATCGCTGATTTGATAGATGAAATAGCAATGGGTCCGTTTGGCTCAAATATAAAAGTCGATTGCTTTGTTGATAAAGGCATCCCTGTTCTCAACGGCAGCAATCTTGAGGGATTTGAACTTTCGGAAAAATCATTCCGCTATGTTACCGAGGAAAAGGCTGATTCACTTAAAAAGGCCAACGCATATAAGGGTGATGTTGTAATTACTCACCGGGGAACACTTGGACAGATTGTTTACATTCCTCAGACTGCGCAAAGGGATCGATATGTGATCTCGCAATCTCAGTTCCGTGTCAAGTGTAATAAGAAAGTTTTGCCGGAGTATTTTGTGTACTACTTTCATACACCGATTGGACAGCATAAACTTCTTAGCAATGCTTCGCAAGTAGGCGTTCCTGCCTTGGCTCGTCCTTCTTCAACTTTTCAAAAGATTGAGATAGAAATACCCGATCTTGAAACACAGAAAAAAGTGGTTAAGCTTATCGGCTCTTTGCAGACGAGGATAAAAACAAATGCTGAGATAAACGATAATTTATACGCACAAGCAAAGGCAATCTTCGCTCAGCGATTCATTGGCATTGAAACTATTCCCGACGGCTGGAAAAAGGGCAATCTTCTGGATATTGCCAATTATCTAAATGGTCTTGCAATGCAGAAGTTCCGTCCTCGTGATGACGAAGTAGGGCTTCCTGTTCTCAAAATTAAAGAACTCCGTCAAGGCTCATGCGATGTCAGCAGTGAATTATGCTCCCCGAGTATTAAGCCTGAATACATAGTCCATGATGGGGATGTTATATTCTCATGGTCTGGCAGTTTGCTTGTTGACATTTGGTGCGGTGGAACTTGTGGCTTAAATCAGCATCTTTTCAAAGTGACATCAGAAACCTACGATCAATGGTTCTACTATTTATGGACGGCACATCACCTTGAACGATTCATTGCTATTGCCGCTGATAAGGCAACGACGATGGGACACATAAAACGCGGGGAACTTGAAAAAGCCGAAGTCCTTATCCCGTCCGAAAAGGACTACAAGGAAATTAGTTCCTTAATGAATCCCTTATTCAACCTGATTATCGCAAATCGGATTGAAGCTCGCAAACTTGCTGAACTTAGGGATGAACTTCTTCCGAAACTCATGTCGGGTGAAATTGATGTTTCGGAGGTGTCCGTATGAGTAATAAACAACTGAGAATACCTTTTAATGCACCTTTGCATCCGCAGGACACCGAAGTATCAACCTACGGATGCCGTCAGAACAACCCTGATATTTGCGGTAATAACGGATTGCCGGGAGTATGCGCCTTTGCATCGGATGACCGCATCTGCAAAAAACCATCTCGCGCATGGAAAAAGCAGTTCCAAAAGCTTAAAGAATCAAGCCGCTAAATTATCGTTTACCGCCTTATTCACTCTCATCAGTGGCGAGAGTCACTTCAAAGGAACTGCCACTGTTTATCGTTCTCTTAAAGACAAAGGAGAACGACGATGAAAGAACAACTTATCCAAGAGATACAGCGTAAAATGCTGCCGTATCTCAACAACGAACAACTATTGCAGTTAGGTGATGCTTTAACCGAAGCTCTACAAGGAGTGAGCGTTAGTTATGAAGACACCACCCCAAAGAAGGAAGAACGGGATGCCGTCGAAGCGTTCATTACTGCCAAGCGCATTGAAGGCTGTTCCGAGAAAACCTTGAAGTATTACCGGAAGACGATTGAATCCATGCTGTCTACCATCGCTAAGAAGGCCAGTCAGATAACAACGGATGATCTTCGTAAGTACCTGACAACCTACCAGACGCAGCGCAGGTCCAGCAAGGTAACGATTGATAACATCCGGCGCATACTGTCCAGCTTCTTCTCATGGCTTGAAGATGAAGACTTCATCTTGAAAAGTCCGGTACGCCGGATTCACAAGGTAAAGACAGCAAAGTTGGTCAAAGACACCTACACGGACGAGGCGTTAGAGCTGATGCGGGATAGCTGCACAACTACAAGGGATTTAGCAATCATTGACCTACTCGCTTCCTCTGGGATGCGTGTTGGAGAGATGGTCATGCTGAACCGAGAAGACATTGACTTCAACGAGCGGGAATGCGTTGTGATCGGTAAAGGTAACAAGGAGCGCCTTGTGTACTTCGATGCAAGAACCAAAATACATTTGCAGAACTACCTCAACGAGCGCACAGATGCGAACCCGGCACTGTTCGTCTCGCTGAAAGCCCCGCACGACCGGCTGATGATCGGGGGCGTGGAGACGCGGCTTCGAGAGCTGGGAAAACGCTTGAATTTGCCCAAAGTACACCCACACAAATTCCGGCGAACGCTGGCAACCTCAGCCATAGATAAGGGAATGCCCATAGAGCAAGTCCAGCAACTCTTAGGGCATCAGAAGATCGATACAACCATGCACTACGCAATGGTAAAGCAACAAAATGTGAAGCTGGCACACAGAAAGTACATCGGATAGGATGGTGAATATGAATAGACATTTTCTAAGAGATATAGCAGACATCCAGACGGGACCTTTTGGGAGTCAGCTTCACAAAGAGGACTATGTAGATATTGGAACCCCCATTGTAACAGTTGAGCATTTGGGAAATAGAGTTTTCACTGAACAGAACCTTCCAAAAGTATCTGATGAAGATAAGGCTCGCCTATCTAAGTATGTTTTGAAGGAAGGAGACATTGTATTTAGCCGGGTTGGATCGGTTGATAGATGCTCTTATGTGGATGCCGCACACGACGGCTGGATGTTTTCTGGACGGTGTTTGAGAGTGCGTCCTAACACAGAAGTAGATCCGTTATATCTCTACTATTTTTTCTGCTTGGAAGACACAAAACAATTCGTAAGAAATATTGCGGTGGGCGCGACAATGCCGTCAATCAATACAAAACTGCTTGGAGAAGTTGAGGTAGCTTACCCTTCACAGACAGAGCAGCAGAAGATCGTTGCACTTCTTTCTGCCTTAGATGATAAAATTGAAATCAACCAAAAGATAAACGATAATTTAGCGGCTTAGAGACGAATGTCGGTGACATCAATCTCACCGTTCATCAGCTTCGGTAGCAAGGAATCTCTCAGTTCAGAAAGCCGTAAATTCTCGATGGAATTATTTAATACAGCCTGATAAATCGGCTCGGCCACATCCAGAAAGGCTTTTGTGTCATCGTCAGAGAGTTTCATGATATTCTCCGCCTCAAAATCTCTGGTTGTAATAGCATCGAACACGGCTCCGCTTGCTTTATGTTTCAGTCTATCAACCGCTTTAAGAGTGTAGAAGTAAACAAGGAGCTGGTGTGTATCCTTGCCGACGAGTGCATAACACGACTGATTCATTGCCATAGGGACACCCGGCAAACCGACTTTGCCTACTGTACCTCGTGCTGTAACAAAAACAGTGTTTATAGGATAGAGACGGCTATTGCAATGAGCCAGACCTTCCTCGGTAATTGTCTTTTCAGTGGTGAGAGTGTAAGGAAAGCCTACATCTTTAGGAGTAAAAAACGGTATATCGCCATTCCAATACGAGCTTTCACCAGTTTTAGGTGTGCCACCGCCGAGAATTTGAATCATTTCAGTAAAGCCGACTTCTGTTTCTGCCTGATCATAGAAATTTGCAAACAAAGCAGCGGCTTGCTGCTGTAAATTATCGTTTATTGCCCTTGTCGCATTGCGAGCGACCACGCGCTGTCAAAACGCGGTATAATATGATTTGAAAATGGGAGGTATGTGCAATGGATATACAAGAAACAATCAGTCGCGTCAGAAAAGAATACAAGGATTATCTGCGTGAGAAGCATCCTGACTGGGCAGAAAGCAGTCTCAGCACCCATGTTTCTGATGCCTTCTACCTGTATCAGAATACCATTGCCCTCTCCTTCTGGAAGTGTTTTGAGAGCGACGAGTCGATGGCAGCGGCAAAGCAGGATATACTCGAATATCTGAAACATGATGTGATGTCGGAACGCGCTGAGGAACGCACAGCCGGTTATTTCAATGATCTCAAGATGCTCAAAGAGTTCCTGGACACCAAAGGCGGTGTGAGAGCCTATGTGGGACCGGAGTACGATTGTGAAGTGACTGTCTACAAATACGCAAAAATGTCCTACGATGGAGCGCTTTCTTCCGATGACGCTGTTGCGGCCATGTGCAAGGAAGTTCCGTTCTTCGGGGAAACATCCCATAAGCTCATGGTCATGCTGTTTGCATCCATGATGGAGGGAACAAGATACACCCGCCGGGGCAATACAGAAACAACGATTTACTTCATCGCCCATATCGGACAGGACTATGGCAAGGATCGCATGGTCAATGCCTTAAAAGCAACCCACGAAAACATAACCTACTACTACGAGCAGACCGGAAACAAGTCAAACAGCATCCGCCGGGGCTGCACAAAGGTAGCCAAGGACAACAATATTGTTATGGATTTCAGCGAGAAGATGTTTGTGGGCATCATCCCGAAGGAATCCTCTGATACTGCCCTCACGGTCGATGACACAGCCGTCCGGTATTGGCTGTATGCTGCTGGCGATGGCTCGGTCAACTGGGAGAACGATTATGACGAGGGCATTATGGCTATCGGCTGGGATGACATGGGCGATCTCATGCAGTACAGCTCCAAGGAAGAAATGCGAGCTAAGATGCGGGAAGTCTATGGGGGGACAAGCTCGTATAAAAATCAAGTTCACGCCACATGGCAGTTTGCAAACGACATCAAACCCGGCGACATCATCTTCGTCAAAAAAGGCAGAAAAGAAATCATTGGCAGAGGCGTTGTTGAGGGCGAGTATGTATATGATCCCACCCGTGAGCACTACCGTAACACCCGTACTGTCCGCTGGACAGACAAAGGTTTATGGGAGCATTCTGAGCAGTTGGCGATGAAAACTCTGACCGATGTAACGCCTTATACCGATTTTGTGAAGAAGACGCAAAGCCTTTTTGATGGAGAAAGCACAAATGTTGCTATCCAAGACGAGGATGAAGAGGAACGGACATACGATCCATATACCGCCGACGATTTCCTGCATGATGTGTTTATGGAAGAAGACCGCTACAACATCCTCAAGGCTCTCTTGCTGACGAAGAAGAATGTGATCCTCCAAGGCGCACCGGGCGTCGGGAAAACCTTTGCGGCAAAGAGGCTCGCCTATTCTATCATGGGCGAGAAAGACACGAACCGCGTCAAGATGGTGCAATTCCATCAGAGTTACAGCTACGAAGACTTTATCATGGGCTTCCGCCCCACGGAAACAGGCTTCGAGTTGAAGAAAGGCGTATTCTATGAGTTCTGCCGCAAGGCCGCAGAAGATGACCGTCCCTATTTCTTCATCATTGACGAGATCAACCGAGGCAACTTGAGCAAGATTTTTGGCGAGCTGTTCATGCTCATTGAAAGCGATAAGCGCGGAGTTGAGTTACAGCTTCTCTACGCGGACGAGCAGTTCTCTATTCCAAGCAATGTTTACATCATCGGCATGATGAATACCGCAGACCGTAGTCTTGCCATGCTGGACTATGCACTGCGCCGCCGTTTTGCGTTCTTTGAGATGACACCGGCATTTAACTCGTCTGGTTTCAGGGCATATAGGGCGAAGATCAACAACCCGAAGTTCGACCGCCTAATTGCCACAGTGGAGCAGCTTAATGATGTGATAGCGAATGATGATTCGCTGGGCGAAGGTTTCTGCATCGGCCATAGTTATTTCTGTACGAACGCCACAGTCACAGACGATTGGATGAAGTCCGTGGTAGAGTTTGAGCTGATCCCGCTGCTCAAAGAATACTGGTTTGATGAAGCCGCAAAAGTCAAGGATTGGAGCCGTACTCTTCGTGAGGTGGTCAAATGATTCCCATTCGCAACATCTACTATATGCTGGCCTATGCGTTCCAAGTGTTGCACGAGCAAGGCTATAAGGATGTTGCCGCTGAGGATTTCCGAAACACCGCAGAGTTGCTGGCTGCTATCCTATGCAAAGGCGTGTCTGTTCAGATTAAGCGGGGCTTATGCAGACAGTACATAACAAAGGAAGAGCCGCTGGCTTCCCCAAGAGGCAAGCTTGAAATTGGAGAATCCATCAAAACCCAAGTCCTTCGTAAAAAACAGCTCGTCTGCGCCTATGATGAGTTTTCGGTTAATGCCTATACAAATCGCATTATCAAAACGACAATGGCCGTACTGCTCCGTGCAGATATTACCAAGGCGAGGAAGAAGGAGATCCGCAAGCTGCTTGTCTTCTTCGATGGCGTAGATACCTTGGACGCTCATAACATCAACTGGAACATACAATATGACCGCAATAATCAGACCTACCGGATGATAATTGAAATATGCCGGTTTGTTCTGAAAGGACTGCTGCAAACGACCGCAGACGGATCTACCCGTATTATGGATTATGCGGATGACATGACAATGGCAAAGCTGTATGAGAAATTCATACTGGGCTATTATCAGCGGGAGCACCCGGACATCCGTGCGTATTCCCCGCAAATCGCTTGGCAAGTGACAGATGGGTACAGAACGCTTTTGCCTACCATGCAGTCCGACATCGTGCTTTCAAACAAGAAAACTGGAAAGACGCTTATAATCGACGCAAAGTTCTACACGCACAATATGCAGATGAAAGCACCCTATATGACGCAAACGCTCCACTCAGGGAATTTGTATCAGATTTTCACCTATGTCAAGAACTGGGATGCAGCGCCCGGAGAAACGGTAGCGGGGATGCTTCTATACGCCAAGACGGATGATGCCGTTCAGCCGGATGGAGATTACCAGATGAGCGGCAATCAGATCAGCGTAAAAACGCTTGATATGAACTGCGAGTTCGCTGTGATCGCAGGACAGCTTGACACGATTGCAGAAAGGGTTAGATGATAACACAGCAGATCGAACAAAGGAGCAACGGAAATGGCAGGATATTATACCGAATCAAATTACGAGAATGCAGTTCTCCAATTACTTAATGAAGGGCTTGGCTACACCTATGTCTACGGACCGGATGTGGAGCGTGATTATCACTCTCCGCTCTACGAGGATGCCCTGTTGCCCGCCTTGCAGCGCATCAATAAGGGCTTGCCTCTGGATGCTATCAACGAGGCCATCTACAAGCTCAAGAACTTTGCGTCCGGCTCGCTGTTGCAAAAGAACATGACCTTTACCGACTATCTGCAAAACGGTATCTCTGTAAAATACTTTGTAAATGGCGAGGAACGCTCCACCCTCGTCTACCTTGTTGATTTCAAAAATCCTGCCAATAACGACTTTACCGTTGCCAACCAGTGGACTTTCATCGAAAATTCCGAAAAACGCCCTGATGTCATTCTCTTCATCAATGGTCTTCCCCTTGTCGTAGTGGAGCTGAAATCTCCCTCCCGCGAAGAGACAGATGCTTCCGACGCATATCGCCAGCTCCGCAATTATATGTACGAGATCCCCTCCATGTTTATTTACAATGAGGTCTGCGTCATGAGCGATATGACCACCTCAAAGGCCGGAACCATCACCTCCGGTGAAGACCGCTTCATGGAGTGGAAAACAACGGACGGCAGCTACGAGAACACACAGTACGCAGCCTTTGACACCTTCTTTGAGGGATTGTTTGAGAAGAACCGATTCCTCGACATCTTGAAAAACTTTATCTGCTTCAATGTGGACGGTGAGAAAACATTCAAAGTGCTTGCCGCCTACCATCAGTATTTTGCCGTCAAGAAGGCGATTGCTTCCACTCAAAAGGCAACCGTCACAGATGGTAAAGGCGGTGTGTTCTGGCACACGCAGGGCAGCGGGAAATCGCTGTCTATGGTGTTCTATGCCCACTATCTGCAAGAGGCATTGGAAAGCCCGACAATCGTTGTGATCACAGACCGAAACGACTTGGATGACCAGCTCTACGGCCAGTTTGCCCGCTGCAAGGATTTCTTACGCCAAACGCCGCAGCACGCCCAAAGCCGAACCCACTTGAAAGAGCTGCTTGCAAACCGTCAGGCTAACGGCATCATCTTCACTACCATGCAGAAGTTTGAGGAAAGCGGTGAGCCTCTTTCTGAGCGTCGGAATATCATCGTCATGGCGGATGAGGCGCACCGCAGTCAATACGGATTAACAGAGAAAGTTGTAGTGCGCCAGAAGGAAGACGGCGAGGTCGAGGCCAAGACCATCATTGGTACTGCCCGAATCATCCGTGATACGCTTCCAAACGCTACATACATTGGCTTCACCGGCACTCCCATCTCTTCAAAAGATCGGAGCACCCGTGAGGTGTTCGGTGATTATATCGACATTTACGATATGACTCAGGCAGTTGAGGACGGAGCGACCAGACCGGTTTACTATGAAAGCCGCGTCATCCATCTCAAACTTGATGAAAAGACGCTGCATCTTATTGACGATGAGTATGACCTGATGGCAGAGAATGCCGATCCTTATGTTATCGAAAAGAGCAAGAAGGAACTTGGCCAGATGGAGGCGATTCTGGGGGCTGACCAAACCATCGGCTCTCTTGTGGACGATATTCTCGACCATTACGAAAACTATCGCGCCAATATTCTGACCGGAAAGGCGATGATTGTTGCCTACTCCCGTCCCATCGCCATGAAGATATACAAGCGGATTTTGAAACTGCGCCCTACTTGGACGGAAAAGGTCGCAGTTGTCATGACGCAGGGCAACAACGATCCCGAAGAATGGCGTGAAGTAATCGGCAATAAGGCTCACAAAGAAGATATGGCGAGAAAGTTCAAAGACAACGACTCGCCGCTTAAAATCGCTATCGTTGTGGATATGTGGCTAACGGGCTTTGATGTTCCTTCCCTTGCCACCATGTATGTTTACAAGCCGATGGCCGGTCACAACCTCATGCAGGCTATCGCTCGTGTCAACCGCGTTTTCAAGGACAAGGAAGGCGGCTTGGTTGTTGACTATGTGGGCATCGCTGCTGCGCTGAAACAGGCTATGAATGATTACACAGCGCGGGACAAGAAGAACTACGGTGACACGGATGTCAGCAAGGCTGCATATCCAAAATTCCTTGAGAAACTGTCCGTGTGCCGTGACCTATTCTACGGTTATAACTACGATAAGTTCATGACTGGAACTGACCTCGATAAGGCGAAGGCGATTACCGGAGGTGTAAACTATATCCTCGGCAAGAGCGTCGCAGAGCAAGACCTTCCCGACAAGGAGAAGACGCAAAACATCTACATCAAGGAGGCGTTACTTCTCAAACAGGCACTTTCGCTGTGCGGTAGCTTGGTAGATGAAAAGACACGCTTTGAAGCAGCATTCTTTGAATCTGTCCGAACGATGATTGTCCGGCTTCTGTCCGGCGGTACGGGTAAGAAGTTTACGCTGCCGGAAGTAAACGAGCGGATCAATGAGCTGCTGAAACACAGTATCAAGAGTGAGGGCGTAATCAACCTTTTCTCGGATGTGAAGGCGGAATTTTCGCTGTTCGATCCGAAGTTCCTTGAAGAGATTGCCAACATGAAGGAGAAAAACCTTGCTGTTGAACTCTTGAAAAAGCTGATTGCCGAACAGGTGTCGGTTTACCGGCGAACTAATATTGTCAAATCGGAGAAGTTTTCTGAACTTATTCAGGGTGCAATGAACCGATACCTGAATGGGATGCTGACCAATGAGGAAGTCATTCAGGAGCTTTTGAAGCTTGCTAAAGAAATTGCCGATGCAAACGCAGAGGGTGAAAAACTGGGATTGACCGCCGACGAGCTTGCATTCTACGATGCTCTGACCAAGCCCCAAGCCATCAAAGACTTCTACGAACATGACGAACTGATTGCAATTACAAAAGAGCTGACCGATCTGCTCCGTAAGAACCGGACAATAGACTGGCAGAAGAAAGAAAGCGCCAGAGCTGGTATGCGCCGGTTGGTCAAGCGCCTTCTCAAAAAACACAAATACCCGCCAGAGGGCATGGATGACGCAGTTCAGACCGTGATGAGCCAATGTGAAATGTGGACGGATAATGTAATGACTGTGTGACCTTTCATCGTCTACTGTTCGTTATCAACGCTATGCCTCGAAAGGAACATAATATGGATGTCCGCGAAACAACAGAGCTGGATGAAGATGAGCGCATTATCACGATTGCAGATGGCAGCGATACTGGAATCGTCAATAATCAAGTCCCCGAAGCAGATATAATCAGGTATAAAGACAGCACCTATGAGATTGTTTCTAAGATTGCCTATTTGATTGGTGTGCCAAAGCGGATTTTTGAGAATGAGCACGAGCCGCCTAAAACGGAAGTTTATGAAAGGCTTGAACAGGACAAGGCGGCTCGGATAATCCGCCACCTGTGCATTATCCGAACGGCCATAGAGCGGAATTTCAAACACATCAATGAAAAGATGCGGTTTGACTATACTTCAATTTACAATCTCCCTGAATATATTCCGCCAGACAGCATGACACAGCTCAGTGCCGATGGAGTCAATTTTGTCCGAAAGAGCAGCAAAAAACTTTGCCATCATGTTATTGAGATCAACAAGTTGATAGCTGATAGAATTAACAACTGCAAAAAGCTATTTCCTCTTTGGCTAAACTGGCAATATGTAAAAAATCTTTTTGTGATGCCCAATGGTCTAACTGAGGATGGAACAAAGGCCGCTGCGGATATTTACTACTCGCATTTGCTTTTCTATCCGTATCAGGTTTACATCAACTGGACTCCTAAAGAAGAAGGGAACATTCTCTATAATGACAAGAAATTTGTCACCTTGCTTTACCAATGGAATAATGACTATTTCACAGAATATAGCAAGGTATCAGACGCAGGGAGCTATGTTAAGGGAAGCATCTATGAGTTTATAGAAAGCAGCGAGAAAGTTGTCATCGTGGTAGATTGCGAAAATTCAGACCCATACAAACTTTGTGCAACGCTGAGGAATCTTGACCGTCAATATACAAAGAAGATTTCTTCAATCATCTTGTTTGATGATGTTCATGCTGCATCTGCGTGGCGCATTTTGGAGAGCTTCACCGCAATCCCTGTTGAGCACATGATGATCGAACGAGTGAAGCAAAATAAATCCCTTGTTGATGTGATGCTCATTTCAAGAACCTGTCAGGAACACTATAAAAACAATGTGGATTCCTTCATCCTTGTGTCAAGCGACTCAGACTACTGGGGGCTGATTTCGTCTCTGCAAGATGCCCGTTTTCTTGTCATGATCGAACGGGAAAGCTGCGGGCCAGACTTGAAAAATGCACTTTCAGATGCCGGAATATTCTACTGCTACATAGATGACTTCTATTCAGGGAATACCGAAGACATCAAGCAAGGCGCACTCTTTAAGGAGATGTATCGGTACATCGACAATGCCGTCAGACTCAACATATTTGAGATGTTTGATGAAGCAATACGCACAACACGGATTGAAATGAGTTCAGCAGAAAAACAGCAATTCATTTCTCAATATGTGAAAACGATGCAGATGAGGATTACCGACAGTGGTGATGTGGTCTTGGAGTTCAAACGAAAATAAGCGGAGGTGTAAAATTTATGATGGACGAATTATGGCGTGAAGAGGAAAAGAAAACATTAGAGAGTATTGCCAAGCTTACCGAATTGGGAAAAGTCAAATGGGAATGCGTAGAATACAATCCGCTGTGTTTCATGAATGAGGACAAGGTGGATGAAACCTCTGCTTATTTGTGCCAGATGTTTACTCTGACAGCGGAAATCGGTGGGATGCCTTACGAGCTTGAAATAGCCGAATACATTACCGTACCTGACGGGAAGGGCGATATTGCGCTTACCTTAACACGAGATGTCCCTGATGATTTTATGAAGATTGATTCCATACTGTCCAGTGATGTTGATGAATATGAAAACTGTGAACCGAGCGAGATAGGTAAACGATACAAAAATGATCCTGCCATGCGGCTAACAGAAACCATCGTCCCCGTAGTAATTGAGTCCGAAGCTGTTCAAGACACTTTTGAATGGGCTAGGTTCATCAATGAAAACGGAATTGCAGATGAGATTCTTAATCATCCAGTGGTTCGGCTTGCCGAAAAGCTGTTTAATAAACATCGCCTTCTCGACTACCACCGGATTCTTTTCGACATCCCTTATAGGGAAAAATTGATCTCAGAATAAAGAATAAGCCGCAGTCCCCACAATGGGAACCGCGGCTTATTCAATTCATTGCTGGCTAATTACCAGATTATATGTTTTCTACCACAAGCGTTATGGGATTGATGACACGCACCGGCTTACCCTGCTGTTGCGCATACTGTACGGTTTTCCCTGTGCCACTCGGTTTGCCGTTCCATACTGCAATAATGTAATCAGCCTGGTCCACCATATAACGATTGCGCTTGTGCATACAATCCGGCGTATAACGCTGCTGCAAAAGCGTTTCTTTGTCGCATTTGGAGGCTATATCAAAGTACCGATCCCTGAGAGCCTCGCTCCATTTCTCAGCTTGTGTTTCGCAAGGGATGGCACACTCAAGCGTAATGCCATTATAAGCCGATTTCAAGCCAAGGACGATCTCAGCCGCAAACATATCAACGCCGATTGCCATACCGGTGATAAAGTGCGTAACGCCATTCTCTTCAATCTGCCTGATTATTTCATCTCTGAGCTTCTGCTTGAGTGCAATACATCTTTCGTCTGCCTCATTGAATCCGAACGGGAGGCTCTGGGGTCTGTGGCCGGTAAATGCACATTTCTTTGTCTTCATATCTCATCTCTCCAACTATGTATTTTAGCGCTATTCTCATTCGCTTATCCATAGTATAGCATGAAGAGATGCAGAAGTCAGTCGAAATACGCGGTAAAAGAAAAAACTGCGCCGAATAAGCGCAGTTCAATGACGAATGTTATTTTTCATTCTCTTTTTCTTGACGGATCAGGAGTTCAACTATTTGGAGAATGCGATTTTGAGCATCAACCGAAAGGGTGCCCAATTCATTCGAGAGCTGTGTTGCCTTATACTCTGTCGTGTGGTCGAGTACATCACAGAAGATGGCATCCGCAGATACCTCAAGAGCGTTAAGCAACAATATCAAATTTTCACAACGGGGAAAAGATGCGCCCCGTTCTAAGGTTGAAATATAGTTTGCAGTGAATCCGGTCTTTTCGGCAAACTCTTCCTGCGTAAGACCGAGGCGTTCGCGGCACTGCTTGATCCGCTTGCCTATTCGTTTATCTATCATGACAACTACCATGCCCTTTTCTGTATCGTTCATAGTAATTATATGGACAAGCGGCACAGTTATACAGAAACGCTAATCCACTCTCAATGTATTAGCGGCATAGTGCGGACGAAATTCATGAAAGAACCACAAAAAAAGAGCCTCAGCCGACACCCGCAAGGACATCGACCGAGGCTCTTCGCTTTTGATAGAAAATCAACCTTTATTCTGACATTTCAGGCGTTTGGAGCTTAGACAGGAAAACATACGGGGCTACGCTTCATCTCTGCTCAGAGGGCAGGAAATCAGCGATTTTCGACCTTTATCCCGACAGATTTTGGCTTTGTCCTGAGCGCTTGGAAAAGTAATGCGGACAGGCTATGATAACGGCGCGGAAGCTCTGCTTGCAAGGATGAATGCAGCGGCGGCACAGGTCATTGTATTTGCGCCGACCGTCGCTGCCTAAAAAGAAGCTCCATTCGAGCTTCCATTTCTTACTCCGGCTCATAACTCACGCTCGCTTTTCTTCTCCTTGTGGGGAGAAGGCTTATCCGTCTGCTGGGCGGTTTTGGCGGATTTCAGCCGATCCATGATAGAGACTTTACCGCCCTTCTCGCTCGTTTTGTCTTCCTTCGGGCCGTTGTTGATGATTCCGTCAATCATGCCGTAGTCATCCTCAAGCGACATTTCAGCGGCTTTGAGTGGATTTTGCTTTTCCAGCTCGGCCACCCAATCCGCTTTCTCCACACCGAAGATACCGCCTTTGGCGGCGTGTTCCTTGATCTCGTTAGCGTCCAGAACCAGCCCCTCGGTATCATCACCGTACAGCCGGTAAATCTGGCACGATTTCATGACCTCAGCCGCAGCCTCTTCCCGCATGGGCAACATTCCGCCCCATTTGTAGCCGTACTGCTTCATTTCCTCGATGCTGATGCTGTCATCCGGCATCTTTTCGACCGGCATGACCTCCTGACGGAGCAGATCAACCGTGTTCTCATCGAAGCCGTCGTAGATATGGGACAGCACCAAGTCACCGCGCTCATCGACTATGATGCAGGAGGCATCGTCACCAAAGGTATCATGCTCCATCAGCCAGAAAGTGTGACCGTCGATTTCCTTGTGATCAATCGTGTGCCATGTGCCGATATGGCCATCCACCGCCATACCGAAAGTGTTCTCATTGACAATGGAGCTTTTCTCTTCAAGGACAGTCTGCTTCTGCTGCTCTTCGGAGATCATCGGGATAGCAACGATCCTGTCGCCGATTTTTGCAAACTGCTCCGGCATTTTGAACTCCGTCATGAACTGGCGCAGCAAATCGGGAGAGAGCGAGCCGAAGCTGTCATCCGTCAGACCTGTGACCAGAAATGTACCGGCAACAATATCATAGATTTCTCCATCTTCATCCCGCAGGGCACGGTTGAGCGGCAAGCCTTCCAGCTTGCCCTCTTCATTGCAAATAACGGCAACCGGCTCCGCAAAGGGATAGACGGCCTGAATACTCCCGCCGACTTCATGCTGCAAGGACTCAAGGCCGGAAGGGATTTCTTTCACATAGGGCTTTTGGTCCGGCTCGACCACCAGCACAGTCATTGTAGTTGGCTGTTCCAATTCCGCGCCGCTTCCGGTGACGCGGTACTCATCGGGAATATCTTCAAGAGAGCCGTCAAAGTAGCGGTTCCAGCTATCGCCGGTAGGACGGATGTACCCGGCGTCGGTCAGTGTGCCGCCTTCATTGATTGCGCAGTCTTCCCCGTACCGCTCAAAGTCGATGTAGTCCACAAAGCTGCCGAACTTGTTGTCAATGTTGTAGCCGCCCTCAAAGAAGTAGTAACGACCGAGATCGTCATAGTCCTTGATGTCTGGGATAAAATCATAGTTGTCGAGATTGTAGGTCAGGTTAATCAGATCGTCGAGGTCATTCACTTCATCGCAGCCGCTATCCATGATTGCCACAAAATGCTCAAGCTCAGAGCGGGACATCTCATCCAGCCGGGATGCGAGGTAGTTGAGCTTATCGAGGTTTTCATATTCGCCAAGGAGCGTGCTGACCCCATGAATGGAGCAGTCATAATCCGTGATAAACCATTCCTCATAGACCTGACCGAACTCGTCCTTTGAGCCGATACCGATCCGCTCGAAGACCTTCTTCATTTCCTCTTCGGTGGTCGGAAAATGAACCCACTCCCCGACAAGCTCGCCTTCGTTGTACTTGCCAAGATTGGTCACGAAGGCTTCAAAACTGCCATCCAATACGGGCATAGGCATCCTCCTTTCAATCGTCCATCATGCTGTCCGGCGCGATGTAGAGCTGGGCAAACGCCTCGCCGGTGATACCCTCAAGCTTCCGAACGGTATGAAAAAGCAGCTCCGCCATCTCATCGTCCAGCTCATTGATGGGCAGCGACTTCATCTCTGCAATCAGCCTCTTGCGGCTGGAAGTGTCGAAGCAACACATCAGATTTGTCTCTTCCACGGTAAAAAACATAATCACATCTCCATTTCTTTTGATTTCGGTTTCTTTGTTTGCTCAGGCTTTTTAGCACCTTTATCCGGCGCAGTCTGGGCGTGTTCTTTGAGCTTTGCGAGGACAGAAGTCTTCTTCTGAGAGGGATGCTCTCTGCGATCCATTGCTTTCCAGAGGCTTTCTGCCGGAGCATCCTCCACATAGGAACGGACAATAGACAACCGCTCACGGAATGGAACGGGATTTTTCCTGTCCGTAATGTCCGTCAGGCTGACTTCTTCATTTGGAAAATCCACTTTGTCAACGCGAACGGTTTTGCCGTCCATATCCATCACCATGCCAACAGGGATATAGTCCTCAGCGATAAGGTGTTTGACGGTTTCCTGTCTGCCGTCTTCACCGGGCTGCGTAACAAGGACATCGTTGCCTTGTCCCCACAGAGCCTTTGCCTTGGCAACCCACTGATCTTCCCGAAAGCCGGTCACGGCTACCTGTCCGCCGCCTTCCAGCTCTTTCATCAGGAGCTTTGTGCCGAGCGCGGGCGCTGCCTTCTTCGCATCTTCACCGTAAATCTCGAAGTAACTGTTCTGGGCAAAGCAGACAATCGCTTCGGGATGGGCTTCCTTGACGGCATTGTAGGCGGTCTGCGCTTCAAGGGGCAATATGCCCAGCTTTTCTATCACGCCATGCTGGACGGCAAGCTTGTGAATGTGATCCTCAATACTGCCGGTTTTCGCATGGTAGCTCGTTTTGAAGCGCTCACGGCGGAGAATCATGTCAAGCTCAACCGCATTCTCAGGCAGATAGCTCACCGACACGACCTCGCCGTGCTTTTCTTCCAGCGGGATCGCTTCGCGCCGGTAGCTGCGGAAAGGCAGATAAAAGGTGGCATCGTCCTTAAAGGTGACTGCCACTGTCTCAACCGGAACGGTGAGCTTTTGCATCCGCTCCACATGGGCGGCATAGTCCAGCTCAATGAGGTTGCCTTTGACGGTATCGCCCTCTACGCCTTTGATCTCAACTGCGTAGGCAAGGATGGGATCACGGGTTTGCTCATGGTAAAACTCCCACACTTTGTTTTCGTAGGAATCCTCCACATAGACTTCACGCTCAGGCAGGAGGTAAGTGCCGTTCGGACGGGACATCCAGAGAAGGTGCTTGTCCTCGGGAGATTGGGAACCGGCAAGGCTGTGAAGCAACCCGGCGTCCAGCTCAAAGTCCTCTTTGTAGTTTTGGGTGTGTATGTCCATAATCCGGCGAAGGGCATCCACAAGATCGATGTTTTCAAACTTCATAGGCATCACTCCAAACCGACATCGTGGGACTTCTGCTTAACCGGCGTTTTCCGCTCAGGCTGGCTCTTTGCCGCAGCACGGAGCTGTTCCCGGATAGAAGGTTTTTCCCGCGCTGCTTCCTGAGTCTTCTCTTTGCCGATGTATTCAAGCATCGGTGTCAGCTCGCGGTAGCAGCCCTGTACCTTCTTCGCAGAATGGCGGCGGTGGATAGCGAACATCGGCTCGCCATCCCGGGTAACGGTGTTGCCCTCAATCCTGACCTTGTACTCCATCATCACCTTGAAGGACTGATTGGACGAACGGTAGGTAGACAGCATCCCGTCGTTGCGACCGGCGATCTGCGCTTTGAGCGTGTCCATGACAGCTTCCTTGATTTTCTTTTCCTCCGGTGTGAGGCGATGCTTCACCGGTACCGCCTGTTCCGGCTCTTTGGGAGCCGGAGCTTCGGGAGCCTTCTCCGGCACAGCCGGTTTGCTCTGCACAGCCGGTGCCTGTTCCTGAGTTCTGCTGATGGCAGTCTGCCGGACAAACTCTTCGGTGAAAAGGCTGACCAGCCCCGGATTTACACTGTCAATAATGAGTTGAGTTGCATGATCCGGGCTGCCATCCATGCCCTTTGCCCATTCCTTGCAGTCTGGGGAAATGCGCCCGTCATGGTCTTTCTGCTGGATGGTTTGCGCGAGGACATAGGCGACGCGCTCAGGCGAGAATTTCTCAAGGATGCTCTTAACGGCGGACTCCGCCGCAAGTCGGTTGTTGCCGTAGTAGTCGTTGATGGTCTGCTCAATCGCCTCTTTACAGTCCATGTTGGCTTGCATCGAGGTGCGGTAAGCATCCAGCTCACCGGCTTCAAAGGCATACATCGCAGCTTCTCGGTAAACCGGAATCGCCGCATCCCGCAGCGGCGTAGGGGCTTCCTGTTCCTTCACGGCAAGCCGCTCTTTGAGCTTTTCATCAATACCGGTGATCATCTCAGCCGCCGTTTTGCGGATGGTTTCCAGCGAGCCTTTCAGCTCCTTGGTCTCCTTGTCGGAGGACCAACCGGCGATATAGCCGAAAGAATAATCAGAGGTTTCAATGCCGTACCGCTGGCAGACGGTATAGGCGACGCTTTCCGCCTGAAATGTTAATGTTTCCATTTGAAGCGTTATACCCATGTTTTTATAATGTTGATCTTTTAAATTATTTTCCATAAATCCTCACTTTCTTGTAAAAAAGATGAGCATTATCAGATATGCTATTATCAGGTTTTCCCCTCGAATGGGAAGCCGGAAAGGAGCGCATTTGATATGCAAATAAACTATTTAGATGCTATTTCATCAGTTCTCAATATGATGAAACAGCCAGACAGTGCATGTAAAAATATAGACATGCACAGAACCTGTTATACTACACTCTTCAAGTACCTGATGGATAAGGGCATTCCTTTTTCAATGGATGCCGCACTGGACTGGCTTGAGATTAAAAAACGGGAAATTTCCTATGAGACGTGTTCTCAATATAGAAATGCCCTGTTCCGCCTCGAGCATTACCTGCTCTTTGGAGATATCAAAAGTTCTTTCTGCCGCTCAGAAGACAGTTTTTTCTGCCGGAGCGGAATATCGGAATCCTTTTTTCGCCTGACATATGAGCTGGAAGAATACTATGCGACCACACAGAATCCCTGCTATTACCATACGTATTCTGTTGCCATCAAGGAGTTCTTCAGGCTTGCTACTTCCCTGGGAGTTACAGAGCCGGAAGCAATAACCATAGATACTCTTATCGAATACTGGAATACTTACTGCAAATCCTGTAAATCTCTTGCCAGACGTCAGAACGCCGTATGTGCCATGACAGCACTTATGAAATATCTTCACCGCAGAGGTGATGTGCCAGAGTGTTACCAGCGGGTTCTTTTTGGTGAGAACGTTGAAATACTGCTTGAGATGAGACTTTCTAAAATAGGTACCGCATTTCATCCGAGTATACCTCTCGCTCTTAAAGCTGATGAATATCTTGACGCTTTGGACGATTGGAAATACATGGAATCATCAAAAGCTGTTTATCGCAATGATTTCACATGGTATTTCATGTTCCTGGAACTTAACCATCTGGAACACTCGGCAGAAACTGTGACATCATGGATAGATATACTCCCGGATTGCCCGAATCAGATCAAAGCCAGCAGTTCCGGATCAGCTCGTCGTTCACACACTATCAGAATGTTTGAAAAGTATCTCCAGGGCATAATGGAATCCAATATAATCGCTGAGCCGATGCGTGCATCTGATCATCTTCCATCATGGAGCAAAAGCATCCTTGATGGTTTCATAGAAAGCCGCAGGCGGGATGGAATGACCGATAAGACACTTACCATGTGCAGGGCAGCCGGATGCAGTTTCTTCAAATATCTTGAAGATAATGGAATAGATAATCCAGTCTCCATAACACCCGATGTGGTTAAAGCATTTCATAACCATGATGTCCACTCGACCCCGGAAAGTAAAAATGCATATGGAACCAAGCTTCGTCAGCTTCTACGGTACATGGCTGACCAGGATCTGATTTCACCAACACTTTCTTTTGCAGTATCTGCAAGCTGTGCGCCTCATCGCAGCATAGTTGATGTTCTGAGCGATGCTATGGTCGAGAATATATATGAATATCGTGAGAAAGCTTCTACTCCCATGGAGCTCAGGGACACAGCCATGGTCATGCTTGGACTTCGAATGGGTATCAGGGGAGCAGACATCCTAAAGCTTCAGGTAAATGATTTTGACTGGAAAAACAAAACTGTTTCCTTCATTCAGCAGAAAACAAGCAAAGCAATAACGCTTCCAGTCCCAACGGATGTAGGTAATTCAGTATATAAATACATCATGAATGGACGTCCGGAATCGGCTGTCACAGGCAACGGTTATATATTTATCAGCCATCAGGCACCATATATTCCGCTTAAAGTTACAACGGCGTGCCGTGGAGCTTTAAAAAGAATACTTGCTGAATATGGATTTGAATTATCTACTGGTCAGGGCTTTCATATGACACGAAAAACATTTGCCACAAGAATGCTTCGGGCAGACAACAAACTTGACGATATTTCCAATGCTCTCGGACATGCACGTCAGGAAACAGCAGAGGTATATCTTGAACGTGACGAAGATAAAATGAGGCTCTGCCCTCTGGAATTTGGAGGTGTTTTATCATGACATACATTTTTGAGAGCGGTCTGGCACATCATATCGAAGGACTTATACAGCAAAAACGAGCTGATGGATATGCCTATAATTCCGAAGAAAAGCTATTAAAACGCTTTGATACCTTTTGCGTACAGAATTATCCGGAACTGACAACAGTCACCTATGAAATGGCAGCCAAATGGTCAGAAGCCAGACCGGGCGAAGGAGATGCCTATCATAATCGCCGTATGTCGATGGTGAAGGTGCTGAGTGAATATATCCTTTCCCTTGGTCAGGAAGCATACATTCCTAATTTTTTCTGCAAGGCTTACCGTCCGGTTCTTTACATTCCATCAAAAGAGGAAGTTAAGGAACTGCTACAGAAAATGGATATCCGCACGTCTCATAATTCAGAGCAATTTAGACTCGATAGAGAGTGCAAGATTCTTTTTCTCCTATATTTTTGCTGCGGTCTGCGTCTGTCAGAAGGGCGATTGCTAAAATGGGAGCACATAGACCTGGATAAAGGAATCCTTACTGTCCTTGGCTCAAAGGGTAACAAAGATCGCCTTGTATATCTTCCGCAGGATAGCCTTCCGGTACTTAAAAACTATAAAGAACGTCAGGAAATGCTTTTCCCCGGAATTGACTGGGCTTTTCCGGGAAAAGATCCACATAAGCCTGTTTCGTGCTCTGGAGTAGAATCGAGTTTTAACCGCCATTGGGCCATGCTTCCGGTTGCCAGGACAGTTGATAAACATCCGACACCCCACTGTTTACGCCATGCTTTTGTAGTAGAGAGATTTAATGAGTGGATGCATCAGGGAATTGATACAAACACTATGCTCCCATATTTAAGCAGATACCTTGGACACAAAAGTCCTGATGAAACGTATTATTACTATCATCTTGTAGAAAAGGCATTTGATACTATCCGAGAGAAAGATTCAGTGTCTGGAAAGGTCATTCCGGAGGTGATTCCCTATGAAGAATAAATCAGCAAAGATATCGACTGACCAGCTGTTCTTTTCTCACACATGGAACTTTCTAAATGTTTATTTGGTAAAGCAGGTCGGACGCAGTCAGGCTACAGCAGAATCCTACAGAGATTCCCTTACAATATTTAAAAACTACCTTGTAGGTGAATTAGGTAAATCCATAAGCACCTTTCAGTTTTCTGATTGTACCAAAGAATGTATTTATAATTTCAGAGAATATCTGCTTGCAAATGGCAGCCAGCCATCAACTGTAAATGTAAGAGTCGCGGCTATCCGTGCCTATCTGAACTATGCCTCGGATATGGACATATCAGTCCAGTCAGTTGCCCTGGCGATCAGTCAGATCTCACCATGCAAAACCATTAAAAAGGAAAAACCTATTTTGTCCGATGATGCACTTGCTGCAATACTGTCTGCACCGCCAAATACGAAATTCGGTGTACGAGACCGTGCTATTTTGATTCTTCTCTACGATACAGCTGTAAGAATCAGTGAGCTGCTTAATATTCGCCTATGTGATATCGCAATGGAATCAAAATATCCAAATATTTTCATAACCGGCAAAGGTAATAAAGAAAGAACCATACAATTAACAGCTAAAGCAGTCGAACACCTTAGGGAATATATACGTGTATATCACAGTAATTCTTCCAAAGAAGCATACTTATTTTCCACAACAATAAAAGGTGTAACAGACAGGATGTCCGTTGGAAATGTCCAGCGGATTATAAAAAAATATGCAGCTCTGGTCAGTGAAAAAGGGGTTAGTCTTCCGGATTCGGTTCACTGTCACATGTTCCGCCGAACCAGAGCCACAAATCTTTATCAGGATGGAATCGCCATTGAGCTGGTTTCTACAGTGTTAGGACATGCCAGAACTGATACAACCAAAAGCTACTATGCAAAGCCATCTGTTGAACAGCTTAGAGACGCAATGGAATCTGTTCCAACACCTGTATCTGATGAAGCACCAATGTGGGAGGGTAACGAAGATGAAATGGCAAGACTTTGTGGATTGCGCTAACGAATAATGCACATCTTTTAGTAGAAAAACGTCTTATTTCTCAGCATTCTTTAAAATGATTAACATTTTGGAATGCTGAGTATAATGCCTCGACCTCCTTAGTGCGCCGGTCTTTCTTGTCCTCGGGAGCAACCTTTTCGCCCGGAGTGACGGCATGGAGCTTGGCATGGGCAATCTCGTGGATCGCCGTCTTGATGGTCTGGATTTCACTCATACCCTCCTGAATGGCAATGCGGTTTTCTACATGAGAGAAGTAGCCTTTTGCGCCATCGGTGATGTTTTCAAAGGCAATGGGGACCGGAGACAGCTCTTTGAGAGCATCAAAAAAGGCGGCGTAGTTTTCCACGCTGCCTGTCAGCTCGTCTACGGCAATATCGGGAAGCTCTTTGCCGTCCGTCTGGGACACATCGAAGACGCTCACCACCTTGAAGGCGGGGCGGGTCACTTCAACCGTCTCAGTGACCGGCTTGCCGTCCTTGTCGAGAACGGGCTTCTGCGTTGCTGGGTCGAGTTTTTCCCGCTCTTCCTGCACCTTGTAGGGCGCAGGAGCAAGGATTTTGATACCCTTTTCGCCCTTCATCACATGGCGGTCGAAGTTGCGCTGCCATGCCGTGTAACCGGCGATCAGCGTCGCATCCGGCTTCTGCATGGCGATGAGAAGCGTATTGTTAAACGAGTAGTTGTAGAACTTGGACATCGTTTTCAGGTACTCTTTGAAGCGTTCGGATTCAAACAGTTCCTTGAGTCCCTGTTCCAGCTTGTCGGTGATTTCCCGGACTTGCTGGGCGTTTCTGTTTTCAGCCATTTCTAACCTCCAATCTTACTGATTTGAAATAGAAAACTCCGGCTGAGATTTGCCCGAAAGACGGGCTTTGATCTCAGACGGAGTTTCCGTTCTGGTCAATCTGCGATGATACAAATTATCTGTATGTTCCCATTCAATCAACTTCTCAAATAAGTCAGGGTGACGGTTGACCATGTGGGAAAGCTCAGAAGTCGATGCGTTCGGGCAGAACCAACAACCGTTGCGTTTGGAATGTTGATAACAGGGCGAGAGCATATCGTATTTCTCGCACAGCCGCCAAGCATCCGCTTCCGTCATGCCATACTTTGCAAGAAGGCTGATGTCCTTCTCCTTATTCAGTCTGGCAAGGCGCTTTGGCTCGTCCAATGCAATACCTACATAGCTACGGGTGTCATCAGGTTGAGCCTTATGGTACTTGCGGAGCGGAGGCATTTTACAGTCCCGATTTACCGCGCACTTTCCCGGCCAGACAAAACCTCGAATCAGCCCTTCATAAGGTCCTCTTGTGATAATGTGATGGAACACATCATCGTAAGTTTTGTCACTTCGCAGAACCGTGAATTTGCATCCGAGTTCATTTTCAACGAACCGTTTGAGCTTTTGGTGGATAAAGTCCCGATGCTCCGGGACTTCTCCACTGATCTCCTGATCGAACATCACCTCACTGTAAATGACCTCATCCAACGGCTCGTTTTTCTCCGCAGCAAGAAGAATTGTTGCTACGCTGTCCTTGCCTCCGCTGCATGAGGCAATATATCGCGGGCGCGTCATCGGTCGAACTCCATCTTGAAGCTGACATACTTGCCGCCTGTGTCATCCAGACGGATCACCGCATCATAGAGCTGCGGGCGTTTCGGCGTATAAAGCCCGGTCACTCTGCACCAACCCTTGTCCAGCAGTTCGGCGGCGATTTTCTTGGTCAGCTTCTTTTTCTTGGAAGAGAAAAACTTGTTGTCCTCCCACATACAGAAAGAGCATTCCTTGTTCGAGCAGTAGTAGTTTCCCTTTCCCACATAGACCGGCGAGCCGCAGCGCGGGCATTTGCCGATGGACTCTCTGCCGGTATCGAAGCGGTTTACCTCGGCGTCAGAGAGGAAGGGATAGGCTTTGACCAAATCGGAGGTCATCCCCACAATGCAGGAAAGGAACTTGTCCGCATCCGCATTGCCACGCTCGATCTGCATCAGAGTATTTTCCCATTCCGCCGTCATGGAGGGGGAAGTAATTTGTTCAGGCAGGACGCATACAAGGTTGTTGCCGTCCTTTGTAGGCACGAGAGATTTGCCCTTGCGCTCAACGAAGCCACCTTTGACCAGCTTTTCGATGATACCGGCGCGGGTGGCAGGAGTGCCAAGTCCCTTCTTTTCGGTATCATCATCAAACGCATCATTTCCCGCAGTCTCCATAGCCGACAGAAGGGAGTCTTCAGTGTAGGGCTTCGGTGGGGATGTATAGTGCTCGGTGACGCTGGAATCGACAGATGAGAGAATATCCTTCTCGTTCAGAGAAGGCAGCGAGTGTTCCGGCTCGTCCTTTTCCTTGCTCTTGAGCGTTTCCTTGAAGCAGCGCTCAATCGCCTTCCACCCTTCCTGCACGACCGTTTTGCCTTTTGCCTTGAACTCGTAACCCTCACAAGTGAGCGTGACCGAAGTTTCGTCATAGATGTGCTTCTCACCGGTAGCGCTCAGAAGGCGCATGGCGACAAGCCGGATGATTTTCTGCTCCGACTCCGGCAGCTCAGTGAGATCCTGATTTTCAAGCTGGACGGTGGGGATAATGGCATGATGGTCAGTGACCTTGGCGTTGTTGGTAATTCGCCCGATGTCCGGCTCGTGGATGATGCCTTCAAAGAGCGGCACCTTTCGGGAGACAATGCCGATCACCTGACGGGCGGTGCTCTCCATATCCTCGGTGATGAACTGACTGTCCGTTCGGGGATAGGTAAGCAGCTTTTTCTCATAGAGGGACTGCACAAGATCGAGCGTCTGCTGGGCGGTAAAGCCATAGTAGCGGTTGGATTCCCGCTGCAAGGTGGTCAGATCATAGAGCTTCGGCGGGTTGACCGTCTTCGTCTCCTTCTTGAGAGAAGAAACGACGGCTTGCTTTTTATTGCAAGCCGCCGCAATCGCCTTCGCCTCGTCTTCGGTTTTGACCTTTTCCATGTCCGCCGTCAGGCTGTCTTTGCTGATATGGACATTGAAGTATTTCTCCTTGTGGAAGGTTGTGATTTTGCCTTCACGCTCCACCAGCATTGCCAGAGTAGGCGTTTGGACGCGCCCGACCACCAGCTTCTTATGATAGAGTGTCGAGAACAGCCTTGTGCCGTTGATGCCGACAATCCAATCTGCCTTGGAACGGGCAAGCGCAGCTTCATAGAGCCGGTCATACTCGCCGCTGTCTCGCAGATGGGCAAAGCCCTCTCGGATTGCGCTGTCTTCCAACGAGCTGATCCACAGGCGCTTGAAAGGCTTCGTGCAACCGGCTTTCTTGTAGACCAACCGGAAAATCAGCTCGCCCTCGCGCCCCGCATCGGTGGCGCAGACAAGCTCGGTCACACGCTTATCGCGCATAAGGTCACGCAGCACCTTGAACTGCTTCTGCTTGTCCTTCGGGACTTCAAACAGCCATTCCTCCGGGACAATGGGGAGATCGCTGTACCGCCACTTGGCAAAGCGCTCATCGTAGGAGCTTGCGTCCGCAAGCCCCACAAGATGACCAACGCACCATGAGACAATGTAGTTGTTTCCTTCGAGATAACCGTCCTTACGGGAGGAAGCGCCCAGCACCTTCCCGATAGCAGCTCCAACACTTGGTTTTTCCGCAATCACTAAGATCAAATTGTTTCCTCCGTTTCTTTCGTTTCGGCCTCATCATCCTCATCGTCTGCAATGGCAGGCTCTTCGTCTTCATTGATATACGGCTCTTCCTCGTAACCCTCGTCATCAAAGAAATCCAGATCCTCGTCCTTCTGCTTCTTGCCGCGCACAAACTTGAAGTAGTAATACGCAGCGCTGCCAATACCGACCACAGCAATGATACCGATGATCAGAGCGATATTCGGAGAAGTGCTTTCCGGTTCTTCGGGTACTTCGGTTTCCTCACCCTCGACCGGCTCTTCCGGCTCAGGCACAGCACCGGTACATTCGCTCATATTTGTTTTGCAGACAGGGCATTCCGTATTGACTGCACCGGCCTCACAGCGGGTATCACAGTTACAGGTGGTAAGCGAAGATGCCGTTTCTTCATCCAACAGGGCAAGCAGATCAACCTCATCCACCATGTTGAGGAAGTAAGTCTGATACTGTTCCTCTTCTTCATTGATGGGCGCATCGTAATCGATCACGACATAGAAGGTGTTGCCGGTCTTGGTCTGCACCGTGATGAACTGCTTATTCGTCGCCTTGTCATAGAGCAGATCGCGGGTATAAGCGTTGCCTTCACCTTCAATCGGCTCGCCCTCATACGGTTCAGGCTCTTCGGGTGCTGCGGTTTCCGGTGTTGCCTCGGGCTGGGTCGTCTCCGTGACCGGAAGCTCCTGCTCGGTATCATCCGCATAGGCGAATGCGGGTACAGTGAACGAGATACAAAGCGTGAAGCACAGTGCAAGTGCCGCCAGAAGGCGGATTCCTTTTCTCTTAGTCATTGTCCGTCACCTCCTGCTGGGTAGTGGTAGGCTTTTCCGCCTTGCTGTCCTTCATCGCGGCAAGGAAGGACATGATCTGATCCTTGTCCATGACCATCGCACGGACGGTGTTGACGATTTCAAGGTTTTCCAGCTCGGTTTTCTTGTCGTACAGCTCCTTGAGCTGCCCCTGCAGGTCCTCGACCTTCTTCTCGGTTTTGGCGATTTCCGCGCAGACCTTCTGATATTTCGGGTTCATAAAAACGCTCCTTTCGGTTAGTAGTTGGGTCTTCCAAAGGCATAAAAGTGGGATTGCCAATAGGAAGTGTTGATGGATGTGTACTGGATGGGATCGCCGCAGTGCATCATCACATTGTCGCCCACATAGATGCCCACATGGGACACGCCCGGCGTGTCATAAGTGCCGACAAAGAAGACGAGATCCCCCGGCTTCACATCGGCGCTGGAAACAGGCGAACAGACATTGTAAAGCC
>OHGG01000303.1_pt1 | contig 29979 bp, 26 predicted proteins | sample 1567641 | NCBI WGS metagenome assembly OHGG01 (sample SAMEA3879561, study PRJEB24766) | human gut metagenome | biome: human-associated habitat; feature: feces | place: USA | collected 1985/1987
CGCTGGAAAGGGTGCAGCCGGTACCGTGGGTGTTGGGGTTTGCGATCCGCCTCCCCGCGAACCAGGTCTCGGTGCCGTCGGCCTCCACCAGTAGATCATCCGCGTCGGTGTCGCTGTGGCCGCCCTTGAGCAGTACGGAGCAATGGCAGTCAAACGCGATGGCGCGGGCGGCGGCCAGCATCTCTTCCCGGCTGTGGATGGGACGGCCGGAGAGCACTTCGGCCTCCTGCCGGTTGGGGGTGATGACCTCGGCCAGCGGGAACAGCTGCTCCCGCAGGGAGCGGACGGCGTCCGTTTCCATCAGGCGGGAGCCAGAGGTGGCCACCATGACGGGGTCCACCACGATGTGCCGGGCCTGATAGAAACGCAGCCGCTCGGCGATCGTCGCAATGAGCGGGGCGGAAGATACCATCCCGATCTTGACGGCGTCGGGGCGGATGTCGGGAAACACCGCGTCGATCTGCTGTGCGAGGAAGGCAGGGGAAACTTCAAGGATGCCGGAAACGCCGGTGGTGTTCTGGGCCGTCAGGGCGGTGATGGCGCTCATGGCAAACACACCGTTCAGGGTCATGGTTTTGAGATCAGCCTGGATAAACAGTAATGAGTTTGTGCATAGCACACCAAAGGACTTTGGAGAAAATTCTATTATATGTCTTGCCTGCCACAAGGGAAATACACCGGAAACGATTAAGGCTGCCAAATTAGGAAAAGAAAAAGGAGCAGCGGTTATTATTCTGACATGGCTGGAGGAATCAGAAATTATAGAATTTGGAGATTACATTATCCATTATACATTTGATGCAAGCCCTGATCATCTTGCAGGGGATATTGATTATGCAGGAGAAAAGACGCAGTGTGCATTGCTTGTGGCAGTGGAATTGGTTGCACAGACGGAGGGATATGCTAATTATGATAAATTCTATGAAGCTTTAGGCATGATTAGCAATATCATCAGAAATGCACGTACACATGTGGCTGCCAGAGCAGAGGCATTTGCAGAAGAGTATCAGAATGATTCAGTGATTTATACAATGGGAAGTGGTGCAGCATATGGAGCTGCCTATATGGAGAGCATCTGTATATTTATGGAGATGCAGTGGCTTGATTCAAGCAGTATTCATACCGGTGAATTTTTCCATGGTCCATTTGAAGTTACAGATGCAAACCGTCCGTTTATGATTCAGATATCAGAAGGCTCAACCCGTGAACTGGATGAGAGAGCACTTACATTCCTGAAAAAATATGCAAAACGTATTGAGGTTCTTGATGCGAAAGAGCTTGGCTTATCCACAATTGATGCATCAGTAGTAGATTACTTTAACCATGCACTGTTTAATAATGTATATCCGATTTACAACCACGCACTGGCAGTAAAGCGTGAACATCCGTTAACAACCCGCCGCTATATGTGGAAGGTAGAATATTAATGAAAAAATTCTGTGAAAAAAAATATGTATTGTTTGACTTTGATGGAGTTATAGCAGATACAGAAGAGAGTAATGGTAATTATCTGGGCCTGGCATTAAAAGAGTTTGGAGTGGAACTGACACAAAAAGACAGGGATAGACTAATTGGCTCACATGATTCCCATATTCTGCTGGGACTACTGGAACGCTCGCCAGAGAAAATAACAATGGAACAGCTTTTGCAAAAAAGAAAAGAAATAGGAAATACATATGAAAATGGCTGCATTAAGCCGATGGAGGGATTGCTGGAGCTTATTGCCGGCTTGAAAAAACAGGGGAAAAAGCTGGCAGTGGTTTCTTCGACCTCTACACGGCTGATTGTAGTAGCATTGAACCGGATGAAAATGCTGGGTTTGTTCGATGTGGTGGTATGCGGAGACATGTGCCGGAATAGAAAACCGGATCCGGAATGTTATAGAAAGGCAATGCAATATTTAGAAGCAAAGCCGGAAGAATGTATTGCAATAGAAGACTCGTTTATTGGTATACAGGCAGCAAAGGCTGCAAATATAGAGGTAGTTGCGTATACAGGAGCTGGTGAGAATCAGGATGTAAGTCAGGCGGATTATGTTATTTCTTCATACATTTAACTGCTTGAGTGAAAGAAAGAGAAAACAGAAGAATAAAAAGTATTTAATTGTATGCCCGCCAGTGCTCCTGGCGGGTTTTACTATGCACAATTAAATTGATATTGATGTACAAAAAGTGAAACAAAAAATTGTGCATAATGTCGAAAATGTATTTCTTTATTGACACAAATGTATGGAATATATATAATACAAATAGATACAAAATAAAACAATACAAATAAAAACAAATTAACACATTTGGGTTTTAAAGTAGTGCACATGCTTTGGAATAAATAAAAAAGAGGAGGTAGATGTCCATGTTTTGGATTGAATTTATTGTTTTAATGCTGATTATTGTGTGGGGAACCAGAAAAGGTGGAAGTTTCCTGGCAATGGCTGGCGGCATCGGAATGTTGATTTTCGTATATATCTTTAGAGTGACTCCATCAGATCCACCGATTACTGTTATACTGATTATGTTGGCAGTAATTACCGCAGCCTGTACGATGCAGGCGACTGGCGGATTGGATTTTATGGTACAGCTTGCAGAAAAAATATTACGGAAAAATCCGAAAAACATTACTTTGGTAGCACCTTTTGTAGCATATTTATTTACATTCTGTTGTGGAACCGGACATATTGTATATTCGTTACTTCCGGTTATTAATGAAATAGCATTGGAAAATGGAATTCGGCCTGAGCGCCCGATTTCTGTTAGTATTATTTCATCCCAGCAGGCAAATACCGGATCACCAATAACAGCTGCAACAGTAGCTATTGTGGGTTATATGACTATTTTTGAAAAAGTAAATCTGGCAACAATTATGCTGGTAGCAATTCCGGCAGCACTGATAGGAGTGTTGATTGCAGCATTGTCTGTATACAAGAAAGGCCTGGAGTTAGAGGATGATCCTGAATATCAGCAGAGGGTTGCAGATGGACTGGTAAAAGATTTTAAAAAGAAAGTAGAAGGAGAAAAACAGGTAACCAAAAAAGCAAAGATTTCTGTTGCTATCTTCCTGGTTTCTATGGTAGTAATTGCAATATGCGGTATTTTCCCGGCACTCCGTCCAACATTTAGCGATGGTACACAGTTAGCAATGACATCTTTAATCCAGATTATTATGTATGTAGCTGCCGCAATTATTGTTATTGTAAGTAAAATTGATAGTAACGACATTTTAGAAGTACCGTTGTTAAAGACTGGATTCTTTGCTGTTATTCTTGCAGCGGGACTTTGCTGGCTGGTAAATACCTTTGTTGGAGCACAGACAGACTTCATTACAGAAAATTTGTCAGCATTAACAAATAAATATCCTTGGATTTATATTATTGCAGTATTTCTGGTAGGTGCACTGACGAGTTCACAAGCGTCTACGACAATGATTATGATTCCGATTGCAATTGCATTGAAACTGCCGGCTTATATTATCGTAGGTGGATGGATGGCATGCTCATCCAACTACTTTATCCCGGATTCCAGCCAGTGTATAGCAGGTCTTGCTTTTGACACGGCAGGTACTACGAAGATTGGAAAATTCATATTTAATCACAGCTATATGCGGCCGGGACTTGTATGTACAATTGTATCGGTATTAGTAGCAACAGGAATCGGATATTTTGTTTTCTGATAAAAACCGGTGGTGGCAAAATAAAGAAAACAGTAATAGCACACAGCCTGTGTTATTCTGACAGGCTGTGGGAACTGCCACCTCATGATGGATTGCCAGATATACATAAATATTAATAATGGCTATCTGAAAAAATGAAAGAGCGAATCTGGAAAAATAATTGCTTGTTGCAAAAAGAAGAGGTGAGGGAGCCTGGGTGAAAGAAAAATTGAAAGAAAGGAGAAAGAAATAAAAATGAGACAGCCTAGAATAATTGCAATTGGAGATGCAGTTTGTGACAAATATCTTTCCAGGGGGAAAATGTATCCAGGAGGTCAGTGTGTTAACACATGTGCATATGCGCATATGAATAATGCAGAAAGTGCATTTTTAGGTAAATTTGGAAATGATGAAGTAGCAGAATGCATTCAGGCAGCACTGAAAAATATGAATGTAGACTTTTCACATAGCAGGAATTATGAAGGTGAAAATGGATTTGCATGTGTGACACTGAATCAGGGAGATCGCGTATTTATCGGATCCAATCATGGAGGTGTGGCAAAAGAGTATCCTTATGATTTTACGCAGGAAGATTTTTCATATATAAGAAAGTTTGATCTGATTTATACAAATCTGAATGCCTATATAGATGATGACATAGAAGAAATTGCTTCTTTGGGTCTTCCGGTTGCATTTGATTTTTCAAATCGATGGACAGACGAATATCTGAAAAAAATTTGTCCGCATATTAAAGTGGCGATGCTTTCCTGTGCACATTTAAGTGATAAAGAACGCGAAAGGGAAATGAATAAAGTAAAAGAGCTTGGAGTCCCATTTGTTCTGGGAACAATAGGAGAAGCTGGCTCATACATTTTATACCATGGTGAAATGATGTATGAAAAAGCTGTAAAGGCAGAAAGCATTATGGATACTATGGGTGCAGGAGACTCTTATTTCGCGACATTTTTGACATATATTTTACGGCATAAAGACCCGGAATTTTTTAAAGAAGAAAGTAAAGATGATGGGAATGCTAAAGAACTTTTAAAGAAAGCCATGCAGGCTGGAGCAGAATTCGCTTCAAAGATTTGCGGTGTCGAAGGAGCGTTTGGGTATGGAATGCCAATTGCAGGAAGAATAATTGATAATAGAAATAATTAAAAAGGTTTAGGGAGGAACAGTATATGGATATAAAGCCGACAAGTTACAGATATGATGGAGAAGGAATAGAATGTGCATATCGGAATGAAAAATGGGTTGTTTGTATTAAAAATTGGAAACCGAATAATGACATTGATGGGTTAGAACATTTAGAGATACATCATACGACAGATGAACAATTCATTTTGATTTCTGGAAAATGTATTATTATTACAGCGGACAGAATAGATGGAAAGTTTAATATTGAATTAACTCCGGTGGAGAAAGGAACTTTATACAATGTACCGAAAGAGCGTTGGTTTTTTACTATTGTAGAAAAGGATACCAAAATGATGTATGTGCAGGATGCCGGATGTAGTATGGATAATAGTGAGTATTGTAAACTGAGCCAGGAAGAAATTTCATATATTCAGAAATTAGCAAGACCAATGCTTGCAGAATAATATAACAACAATGTATTAAAAATATTTATAGGAGGATTATCAATGAAACCAACAGAAATCAAGAATGTAATTACAGAAATTTTAGAAAGCAGAAAAGAAGAAGGCGGTATTAAAGCATTATATTTTGTGGGATGTGGTGGCTCTAATGGAGCACTTTATCCAGCGAAAACATTTATGGAAAGAGAATGTGCAAATATTAAGTCAGCACTAATTAATAGTAATGAATTTGTATATAGTACTCCGAAGGATTTGGGGAAAAATGTAATCGTGTGTTTATCATGCCATAAGGGAAATACACCGGAAACAATTAATGCAGCGAAGCTGGCAAAGGAAAAAGGTGCAGCTGTAATTATTCTGACATGGAAAGAGGAATCAGAGATTACCCCATTTGGTGATTATATTATCAATTATACTTTTGGGGATAATAAGGATATTGCTGGTGAAAAAATTATCTGTGCACTTCTGGTGGCAGTGGAACTGTTGAATCAGACAGAAGGGTATGAGCATTATGAAGAATTTATGGATGGTGTTGGACGTATTGATGGTATTGTGAAACATGCATGTAAGCATGTGGAAAAACGGGCTGAACTGTTTGCCAAGGAATATAAAGATGATAAAATTATTTATACTATGGCAAGCGGAGCGGGTTATGGTGCAGCATATATGCAAAGTATATGTATTTTTATGGAAATGCAGTGGATTCATTCTTCCAGTATTCACAGTGGGGAATTTTTCCATGGACCTTTCGAAATTACAGATAAAGAAGTACCATTTGTGCTTCAGGTTTCTGAGGGAACCAATCGACCGTTGGATGAACGTGCATTGAAGTTTTTGAAGACTTATGCAAAACGGATTGAAGTAATTGATGCAAAGGATTTAGGGCTGTCTACAATTGATGCATCAGTCGTAGACTATTTTAACCATTCCTTATTCACAAATGTATATCCGGTTTATAATAAGGCTTTGGCTGAGGAGAGACAGCATCCACTGACAACACGACGCTATATGTGGAAGGTAGAGTATTAAAAAACTTAAAAAATGATGTAAACATACAGCATGTCAGATTTTGATGGAAAATTTGAAGTACATTACAAGGAAAGCCTGGAAATGATAATGATTTCCGGGCTTTCTGAGCTTTGACACATGACCTGAGGAAGAAGGAACGGAATTGAAAAAAACAATAGGTATTATTGGTGGCATGGGACCGATGGCTACCTGCGATTTAATGAAAAAGATTTTTGAAGTGTCAGATGCAGACTGCGATCAGAACTATGTGCATGTTTGTGTTGATTGTAACACGAATATTCCGGATAGAACGAAAGCTATTCTTGAAAATGGAGAGGATCCTATACCAGAGATGGTAAAAAGTGCAGTAAGTCTGCAAAATATGGGAGCAGATTTATTGATGATACCTTGTAACACAGCACATTTTTTTTATGACCGGTTAAAAATATTTACTGATATCCCGATATTGCATATGCCCCGCGAGACAGTAAAAGCTTTAAAAGAGCAGAATATATCATGTGCAGCCGTATTGGCTACGGATGGCGTGATAAAGAGTGGGGTTTATGAGAAAGAGCTTCGGGCACAGGGAATCAAAACGATTTATCCGGATGCAGAGCAGCAACAGAAAATTATGGCAGTAATCTATCAGTGTATTAAAGCTGGAAAAAAGGATGTAGAAAAGTACGGACTTGACGATATTTTAAAATCCTTGATTAAACAGGGTGCGCAAAGTGTGATTCTGGGATGTACTGAATTACCAATTGCTTTTTCCTTGGCAGGAATCAGAGAAAATATAGTTGACCCGACGGAGATTGCAGCAAGAGCTGCATTAAAATTTCTGCAATTACCAATACATACATTATAAAGCAGCTGTATTTTTATGAAAATAAATGATACCGGAAAAGGACTGGATTTCTATTAAAACCTGCTTCAGGACTTCATTCAAACTCCCTTCAAAAAGTCGCAACAAACATTGACAATCCGTGGGTTTGAGGACTATACTAATATATAAATTATAAATACCAGACAGGTTATTACAGAAAGAGAAAGGGAGGTATATGATAACAGGAAATTATCATATATTTTCAGAGCCTTTTTGAATGTTTCTGAGGGGGAAACAGATGATTCAAAAATATTATAACAGTATTCTGGAACAGGTTTTTGCACAGATTGGAAAGAAAGAACACAACATTGTTCTGGCAAAATACAGTAATGATTTTTCATTAAAGCAGCTGGAAATATCAGAGCAGATAACAAATAATAAAAAGGTTCATTTTGCAGCCCACGAATTCCGGGCAGAGAAATTATCGGGAGCATGTGAGCCGTTTCTGGATTTGATTTTTGAACTTTTCGACCAGCAGAAGGAGATGACATTTGATGAATTTCTGGACAAGTGTAATGTCTATTCCCTGCAGCGTCCGATTATTGCAGCATACCGGGAGACCGGAAAATGTATCCGGAAAGAGAGTTTATTGTATACAGAAGTTGACTATGAGCGGGAGCGGATGCATGATGCTATTGTGGCAATGCTTGTTGAAGTTTCTAAGATACAGCCGTTTATGCTTTGGATTAACCGTATGCAGTTTGCCGGAATGGGAACCATAGAAATAGTCTATGAACTGTTAAAGGCAGAGCATACAGAGAATATCGGAATCGTTCTCGGCATGAATGAGCAGCAGCGGCTGCCGGAATATATGCTGCCGGGCTGGGAAAGCGTAACGGAGGAATTGGACAATAATGTTGCAATATTCCGCATTGGAAATGCTGGAGAATCCCAGGAACAAAGAGATGAGATTATTACAGCAGAAAGTATTGAAGAAGATATCAGAACATTACAGAATCTTGTTTTTTTCATGGATTTTGAACAGGCATTGTTTTATCTGGAGAAAGTAGACCGCAGAATCAGATTTGAAAATTTTACCGTATCGGATGAAGTGAAATACGAACTCTGGCAGTTCTATGCATATGTATCGGTATATATGAGGGATTTGCCAAAAGCGCTGGAAATAAGTGAGGGTATCTTACAGCTTGCAGAGAAGAAAAAGAACCGCAGGATGCGCTTTCATGCATATTATATCCGCTCTGTAATTTACATGTATCAGTCAAAATTGCAGGAAGCCACTGAATGTGCAGGTGTTGCAAAAAGTATTGCAATAGAAGGTGGCATGGAGCGCGGTCAGTTTGAAGCAGAGCTGGTAGAAATACAGGTGAAGATGGCAGGCTGGAATAATATTTTCTTCTGTGCACAGAACGTGGAAGTCAGCGATGCCATGATTGAAAAATTAATGAAATATAACTACCGGAATCATCTGGCGTACATTTATGTATATGCCTATGACAATAAGCCGGAGATTGTAGCAAAGGCATATTATTCCGAATCCCAGCTTATTTATTTCAGTAAGGGAATCAGACTGGCAACAGAAATTGGCAATACACAGCTTATTTACAATGCATACCAGAAGAATATTATGCTGGCGTCTACCAACGGTATGTATCCGATTTCATTGCTGTATTCGGTAAGAACTTTCGAAGCACTGGACAACAAACGTTCTGTGGAAAGTGGACGTATTTTCTCGGGAATCGGTTATACCTTAACGGCATTAAGACAGAATGATCTTGCAAAGCGTTATTTTCAGAAAGCAGTAGAAATTTTATATAATCTGGAATTGCCGGAGGATATTGCGGAAGTATATTACAATATGGCAATTAACTGTATTGCAGCAGAAGAATTCAAGGAAGCCAACGAATATCTGATGCGCTGTATGAAGACCATTGAACGTCTGCATTTGAATAGTCTGAGGGTCTGCAATTTAAGCAAATTGTATGGACTCTTAGCATTGTGCAATCAGAAGATTGGCAACCGTTTCAACTGTGAACAGTACCTCAATAACTGCAAACAGTTCTTAAATTACATAATTGAAAAAGAAAAGCTTCAGAATGATCTGGGAATCATCCACGATTATGCACGTTGTGATGATGATATGTTCCTTTATCATTTCACACGGGCATTACTTGAAATGGATTCCGGTAATGATTCGTCTGCATTTGAAGATTTTAATTGTGCAGAGACACATCTGGTGCGGACTGAGGGGAACCAGTTCTTCTGTTATCAGCTGTTCCGTAAGGACAGGATCCGTTTTTATGGGCAGACAGGAAGAATGGAACTTAAGAGCAATGAAGAGGCAATCTTAAAACAATATCTTGAGGATAATACCCATTCTCTTACAGATGAAGAAATTAAGGTATTAGAGCCATTGGAACAGTATTTATTAGAAGAACCTCTTCATGTGATATCTACCCTGGAGATGGAAATGCAGCTGAAGCAGGAAAGCATTAACCGTGCTTACAAGCAGGAACGACGTCAGATGGATTTTCTGTCGACATGGCAGAAGACCATTGATGTGACGGATGTTTCGGCAGAAGTAATGGTAGAGAATGTGATGCGGACATTCCTGTATCACTTTAATTTGGACCGGGCATTATATATACAGTATCATGGAAGAAAACCAAAGGTACTTTATGATAATACAGAAGCCAGCCTTTCTATGAAGGAGCAGAAGTATTTAAAGGAAGTGTTCGAAAAGACACAGAGAGGGTTTGTTGTATCGAAAATCAGCAGTAACTATTCGGAACATCTGAATGTGGTCAAACTGTTTGATGAAGATAATGTATGCTCCCTTGTTGCCATTCCATTCTTTGACAATGGAAAAGTAACAAGCATTATGATAGCATATATTCTGATGAAGGATAACTGGCATTCCTCTGTCAGCCGGTATATGTTAGATGAGAGTGATATGCGGATTTATGAGCTTTTGTTCCGGGAGGTACAGTATGCACTGAATCGTCTCTATGCATATGAGAAGCTCTATGAAATGAATGCTGCATTGTATAAATCTGCAGTAACCGATCAGCTGACAGGAATTCTCAACAGGAAGGGATTCTATCAGAACATCGGGGAAATTATCCGGAAGATTAAAAAGGGCCACATGAAGCATGATTTTGGTATTATGTTTATCGATCTGGATAATTTCAAAGGATATAATGATACCTTTGGACATGATGTGGGAGATTTGCTGCTTAAGTCCATGGCAAATATCTTCAGCAGGGTCTGCAGGGACAAGGGCTTTGTGACACGTTTCGGTGGTGATGAATTTATTATTTTCCTCTACACCGGAGAAAAAAAGACCTTAGAGGCTACCGCAAAGGCTATCTATAAAGAGATTAAGAAACAGGATGGGTTCAGGGAACTGATTGCAAAAGAAATCGGACAGCCGGTTGAGCTTGATGATAAGAAATTACTTTCCTGTTCTATTGGTATTATTTCTTCCAATCAGGTAAAGAAGGCAGAAGACATTGATGAAATGATTAAAGTGGCAGATGATCTTCTGTATGCAGTAAAAGCAGAATCCAAAGGAACGTATAAGTTCTTTGAAGAACAGGAACAGAAGTAAAGCAAAGGAAACGGGAAAACGTATGGTAATGAAGCTTCCAGAGCATGTTAAGTTTATAATTGAGAAGCTGCAGGAAGCAGGCTTTGAAGGATATGCAGTAGGAGGGTGTGTCAGAGACACCCTCCTTCAACGTGTGCCTCAGGACTGGGATATTACCACTTCTGCTTATCCGGAAGACGTAAAAGAAATTTTTGGGCGCACCATCGATACCGGAATTGAGCATGGAACGGTAACGGTAATGCTGGATAAAAAAGGGTATGAGGTGACAACTTACCGGATTGATGGCGAATATGAGGATGCCAGACATCCGAAGGAAGTAACCTATACAGATAATCTTTTAGAGGATTTAAAACGCAGGGATTTTACCATTAATGCCATGGCATATAATGAACAGCGGGGACTGGTGGATGCTTTTGACGGAGCAGGAGATTTAAAGCGTGGCATCATCCGCTGTGTAGGAGAACCAAAGGAGAGATTTGGGGAAGACGCTTTAAGGATGCTTCGGGCAGTGCGTTTTGCGGCACAGCTGGGCTTTGATATAGAAGAAGAGACAGCAGAAGCGATTCAGGAGCTTGCACCGATGTTAAAAAAGGTCAGTGCAGAGCGTATTCAGGTAGAACTGGTTAAGCTTCTTACCTCAGTCCATCCGGAGGAGATGCATACCGTATATGCCACAGGAATTGCAGATGTGGTACTGCCGGAATTTTCGGTGATGATGCGTACACCACAGAATAATCCCCATCACTGTTATACAGTAGGAGAGCATACCATTGAAGTGTTAAAAGGTGTGGAAGCAGACAAGGTGCTACGGCTTGCAGCATTATTTCATGATGTGGCAAAGCCCGACTGCCGCAGTACAGATGAAGATGGAATTGACCATTTCTACGAGCATCCGCAGGTGGGAGCAAAGAAGACGAAGACAATTTTACGCAGATTAAAATTCGACAATGCAACCATTGATATGGTCTGCCGGCTGGTGGCAATTCACGATATTAACCCGGCACTGACACCGGAGTCCGTACGAAAGGCAATACAGAAGGCGGGATTAGAGTGCTATCCGGTTATATTTGAACTGAAGAAAGCAGATATTTTAGCCCAGAGTGATTATCAGAGGAAAGAAAAGCTGGAAGCATTGGACGGATATCATAAGATTTATGATAAAATAATCAAAGATGCAGACTGTCTGACACTAAAAGACCTTGCACTTAACGGACGGGACTTAATAGAACTTGGTGTGAAGCCCGGTCCGCAGATAGGGAACATTTTGGCAAAGCTTTTAGATGTGGTAATTGAAGAACCGGAAAAGAATACAAAAGAATATCTGACAGGTTATACTTTAAAGAACCTCTTCATATGATAGAAAGACGCATAAAGATTTGTGCGAATTCGTCGTATGGAGGGGTTTTTGTGTATAATTTATCGAGCCAGTTGTTAGAACAGTATCCGTTTGAGGTGACCGCCATCCAGAAAGGAAGGGGAACCTATATCTGCACGACATCAGAGGGCGGAAAAATAATAATAGGATCTTTTCGCGGGTCAAAAGGCAGAGCGGAAGCTATAGAACATGTTTTGCTCCGTCTGAAAGAAAATGGAATAGAAGCAGATGAAATCATACATACCAGGGAAGGAGAAATTTTAGCCCAGGAGGTGGATGAAACATGGTACTATGCCAGAAAATATATGGAGGGCAGGGAGTGTGAGACCAGGAGCCGTGATGATGTACTTGCTGCGGTAGAAGAACTGGCAAAGCTGCATCTTGTCCTGCAGAAGGTGGAGGATGAAAATTTAAAAATTGGCGGACAGGATTATGCCATGGAGGTATTCCGGCACAACCGGGAGCTTAAAAAGGTGCGCAATTATATTCATGGAAAGCATAAAAAGAATGAATTTGAAATGATATTTATGCGCAATTATGAGATTTTCTTAAAACAGGCACTGGACGTGGAACATCGGCTGATGAAACCAAATCCGGGTGAAACGCAGGGGCAGAGCGGAAAGCAGAGCCGGGAAGCAGCAATGTATGGAATCTGCCATGGAGACTTTAACCAGCATAATGTATTATTTACCCATGGTAAAATTATAATTACAAATTTTGAACAGGCACATTATGATGTGCTGGTAGGGGATCTGGCGCATTTCTTACGGAAACTGATGGAAAAACATAATTTTAATATCGGGCTGGCAACGGATATGCTGGCAGCTTACGAAAAAAGACGAAAATTATTACCAGAGGAATGGGAGCAGCTTTATGTAAGGATGGCATACCCACAGAAGTTCTGGAAAGTGGCAAATCACTACTTTAATGCCAATAAGGCGTGGGTGTCCGGCAGAGACATTGAGAAGTTGAACCGGGTTATCGAACAGGAAGAAATCCGCCAGCAGTTTTTAAGAATGTTATTTTATTTTGTGGAATAATCATGTATAATCATGTACAGGCAATTGCCGGAGGAAAAGAGCATACAGGAGAAAAAGAGGTGCGAAATGAAGCAATCAGGGAAGCACTGGCTGTTGGCCTTGGTTATTTTCACAGTATTTGTGGCCTTGAGCGGCTGTGGAAGGAAAGACGATGGGCCTGTCAGCATGAAAGGCTATGCATCAGGTGTTGAGGCAGCAACGGAGGAAGTGACACAGGCAGAGGAAAGCAGCCTGTATACGGTAAGTGGTGTTGATACAACACTTTCAACAATGACATTTCTGAATATTGACACGGGACGTTATGAACAGTATTCTTATACAGACGGGACAATTTTTAAAGACAGACATGGCAGTCTGATTTCGGCAGCATCCATGGTACCGGGAAAAGTGGTTACTTTAACACTCCGGGATAAAGACCTGATATTAGAAAAGGTGGAGCAGTCGGCAGATGCATGGGAGATGGACGATATCGGAAAATTTTCCTATAATGAAGAAGATAAGATATTTACCATAGGAGACACAAAGTATTCTTATGATGAAGAATTACAAGTGTTTTCCGGAGATGCAGCCATAGAATTGTCCGCAGTTACCGGACAGGACACCTTAAGAATACAGGGAATTGACCGGAAAGTGCTGTCAGTGTCCGTTACAACAGGACATGGAGTCATCCAGCTTGTAAATACACAGGCATTAGAGGGCGGCTGGTTAAGCCTGAACCATAAGAATTATTATAAAATCACGGAGAATATGCAGTTAGAGGTGCCGGAAGGAACCTATGAATTAACCGTTGCCGGCAATGGCTACGGCGGTTCCACAGAGGTAGCTGTAACAAGAAATGAGCAGATTTCCGTGGATGTAGATTCCATAAAGGGTGAGGATCCGAAATATTGTACTTTAACCTTTGCGGTTGATGTTGCAGGCGCTTTGATGTATATTGATGGTAGTCAGGTTGATTATACACAGCCATTACAGTTGCAGTATGGCATCCATTCCATACAGATTACTGCAGATGGATATGACACCTGGTCGAAGCGGCTATATGTAAATTCACCGGAAGCACAGATAGAGATTGCGTTGTCAGGTGATGATACGGGCAGTACAGAGACAGAATCGACGGAAACTGCCGGAAATGAAGAGAACACAACCGTGGAGCATAAGCATTCCGACAGTACATCGAATTCCAGTGGAACTAACAGCTCCAGTGGAAGTTCATCCAGTGACTCTGATGCATATAGGAAGGCATTGAGTGAAATTATTGATACATTAACCAGTAACAATAATTCTTCGACAAGTACATTAAATCAGGTAGTTAACAGTCTTACGAATTAGTGAGAGAAATGAAAGGGCGAGACATCCGAAGGAGGCTGCCACTGGCAGGTTCTTTTGGTAAACAACATAAATGAAAAGTAGGAGGAAATCAGGAATGGGTTACAAGGAAACTTACGAAGCATGGCTTGAGGGAGCGTATTTTGATGAGGCAACCAAGGCTGAACTTCAGGCAATCAAAGACAATGACAAGGAAATTGAGGATCGTTTCTATAAAGATCTTGAGTTTGGTACAGCAGGATTACGTGGGGTGATCGGTGCCGGTACCAACCGTATGAACATCTATACTGTCCGCAAAGCAACACAGGGTCTTGCAAATTATATTTTAAAAGTAAATGCACAGGATAAGGGTGTGGCAATTGCCTTCGATTCCAGACATATGTCACCGGAATTTGCAGATGAATCTGCACTTTGCCTTGCAGCAAACGGAATCAAAGCATATGTATTTGAGTCATTAAGACCAACACCGGAATTATCTTATGCAGTCCGTAAATTAGGATGCACTGCCGGAATTAATATTACAGCAAGCCACAACCCGCCAGAATACAATGGATACAAGGTATACTGGGAGGACGGTGCACAGATTACACCACCTCATGATACCGGAATTATGGATGAAGTAAAGAAAGTAACTGATTACAGCACCGTTAAGACCATGTCCTTAGAGGATGCCAGGGCAGCAGGCCTTTATGAGACTATCGGCGCGGCAATCGATGATGCTTATATTGCAGAGCTTAAGAAGCTTGTGGTACATCAGGATGCCATTGATGCAGTAGGCAAAGACCTTAAGATTGTATACACACCATTACATGGAACAGGAAATATCCCGGTCCGCCGTGTGTTAAAAGAGCTTGGCTTTGAAAATGTATATGTTGTTCCGGAACAGGAGCTTCCGGATGGAGATTTCCCAACCGTAAGTTATCCGAACCCGGAGGCAGAGGAAGCATTTGCATTGGGACTTGCACTGGGCAGGAAAGTAGATGCAGACTTAATCCTTGCAACTGACCCGGATGCAGACCGCCTCGGTGTATATGTAAAGGATTCTAAGACGGGAGAATATCATTCCTTAACCGGAAATATGTCCGGCTGCCTGATTGGTGATTATATCATCGGACAGAAGAAAGCAATCAACGGCTCCCTGCCGGCAGATGGTGCATTTATCAAATCCATCGTATCTACCAATATGGCAGATGCCATTGCAGAATACTATGGCATTCAGTTAATCGAAGTATTAACCGGATTCAAGTTTATCGGTGGCAAAATCTTAGAGTTCGAAAAGACCGGAAAAGGAACCTACCTCTTTGGTATGGAAGAAAGCTACGGCTGCCTGACCGGAACCTATGCAAGAGATAAGGATGCAGTGGTAGCATCTATGGCGTTATGTGAGGCTGCTGCATATTACAAGACCAAGAATATGACTCTTTGGGATGCAATGCTTGCCATGTATGAAAAATATGGATACTATAAAGACCATGTTGAGTCTATTACATTAAAGGGAATCGAGGGTCTGGCTAAGATTCAGGAAATCATGGATACACTGCGCAACGAAACTTTAACTGAAATCGGTGGCTATAAAGTTGAAAAAGTACGTGATTACAAGAAGGATACCATTACAGACCTTGCAACCGGAGCAGTAACAGCAACAGGACTTCCAAGCTCTAATGTACTTTACTATGAATTAAACGATGCTGCGTGGTTCTGTGTAAGACCATCCGGTACCGAGCCGAAAGTAAAATTCTACATTGGTGTGAAGGGTTCATCTATGGAAGAAGCAGAGCAGAAATATGAAGTCCTTGGAAAAGCAGTTTTGGACAAAATCAATAAAATGTTATAGACCAAATTGTATGCCTTAATTTACCGTATTTTCCTTGACAAATAAAGGAAAAACAAGTATAAATATATTCGTAGGTAATCTTGGAGAGTGTAGACCTCAAGAAGAATTATAAAATCCAGAGGAGGAATTTTAACATGAACAAAGCAGAATTAGTATCAGCTATGGCTGAAAAAACAGCTTTATCTAAAAAAGATGCAGAGGCAGCTTTAAAAGCTTTCACTGATATCGTAGCTGAAGAATTAAAAAAAGGTGAGAAAATCCAGTTAGTTGGATTTGGTACTTTCGAAGTATCTGAAAGAGCTGAAAGAACAGGAAGAAACCCACAGAGCGGTAAAGAGATGGTTATTCCAGCTTCTAAAGCACCTAAGTTCAAAGCAGGAAAAGCTTTAAAAGATTTAATCAATAAATAAGTTGATAAAATGATTCTGATTAGAGGTGTAACGAAAGTAGAAAACTGCTTTTGCTACACCTTTTTTTATTGAAATTCGAATGAGAAAGAGATTTATTTTTCACTTTTTTAAAGTAAAGCATGTACAGGAAAGAATGCTGCGTGAAATCAGAATGTGTGGTAATTTCAGGGCTGCGTTTTTTCTGGCAGAACCTGTCTTTCCGGTTGCTTTGACGGAATGCGGCGGTTGTCCGTCTGCTGCGGATACGACACTCACCAGTAAGGGCGGCTAGGCATTCTTTAAAAAAATGGCTGTTCCGGCAACCGGCGCAAAGTCGCATCCATGCTCCAATTGCGCCTCGCTGACACATCCCTGTGTCAGCGTTGCCGGTTGCTCCAAAGAATGCAAGCCGCCCTAACCGTCTCGTTCATGTATCCGCATGCAGACGAACAATCCACCGCATTTTGTCAAACATTGGAAAGACTGGTTTTATCAGAAAAGAAAAAACGCAGCCTTGCAATTACAACATTCTGATTTGGCAGGATTGTTTCCTGTACATGCTGTACTTGAAAGAAGGAAAAGATATCTGTTTTCCTTCGAATTTCAAAAAAGAAAGAAGGTAAGCAAATGAGATTAGACAAATATTTAAAGGTAACCCGCCTGATTAAACGAAGAACTGTTGCCAACGAAGCCTGTGATGCCGGACGTGTCACCGTAAATGGCAAACCGGCGAAAGCATCCGTCAATGTAAAAGCAGGTGACATCATCGAAATCATGTTTGGCCAGAAGACGGTGAAAGTAGAAGTGGTTGCAATCGCAGATACCACCAAGAAAGAAGAGGCAGGAGAATTATTCCGCTATCTGTAAAAGAGTAAAAACGCATAAAAAGAGAAACAGTCTCATATATTTTGGAAAGGACTAACTTTCGGGTAAAGGAGTATGAGACTGAATGGAAGAATTGAAAACAGCAAAAGCACATAAAGTATTGTTGGCAAACCGGAAAAGTGCAAACTTCAGCGGAGTGCTGGATGTGCTTTCTTTTGATGTAAATGAGATTTTACTGGAAACAGAACAGGGAATGCTTCTGATAAAGGGAAATGACCTTCATGTAAACCGCCTGTCCTTAGAACAGGGGGAAGTGGATGTCACAGGGAAAATTGATGGCTTAACCTATTCGGATGTGGAAACTTATCACAAAGGTGGCGGAGAATCCTTCTTAGGCAGGTTGTTTAAATGATAGAAATCAGCCCGGAAATTTCCGGTGAAGCCTTAAGGTTCCTCCGGTTCATGCTGGTGGGATTTCTGTTAATCTTAGCCTTTGACCTGCTTCGGATTCTGCGCAGGCTGATACCCCATAGAACCGGAATGGTTGCAGTGGAGGATATGCTGTACTGCATCGGCAGTGCCATATTTATATTTATTATGCTCTGCCGGGAAAATGACGGAGCAATCCGGGGCTTTTGCATGCTGGGCATGAGCGTTGGGATGCTGTTATGCAATTATGTCATCAGTCCATGGTTGGTGAAGGGAATCGTAAAAGTATTTAAGAAACTGTTTCAAGTAGTGGGGAAACCATTGCGGGCAGTATTTCGCATGGTGGCAGTACCCTTACGTTTCCTGAAAGGGAAAATCAGAAGATTATTACGAAAATTACAAAAAACGTTGAAAAAAATCCGTAAAACCATTAAAATGGTATTATGTAAACTATAGATGAGGAAATGAGTATGACAAATAGTCGAAGAAAAAGAAAACAGAAACGAAACGGAAGAATCTGTATCTCTTTGATTGCGATAATGTTCTTGGTGATTATGTCAGTTCAAATTGTTAAGCTCTACCAGAAGGAGCAGGAGTATACTGCCAGAGAGAAGGCACTGACGGAATCTTTAGAAGATGAAACAGAACGTCAGAATCAGCTGGATAATTACGAAGAATATACCAAGAGTCAGGAATATATTGAAGACCAGGCAAAGAGCAAGCTGGGACTGACCCATGAAAATGAGATTATCTTCAAGGAAGACAAGAAGTAGAACAGCTTCGAAAACATAAAGACCATAGAAAAACTTAAAATAGACAAACCATTCCGCTTTTTGCCGAAAACTTTTTTGAAATGAGACAACGGTTTGACAAAGATTTCGGACAAACATTTCTATAATAGCTTCTGCTGTCACAAATGACAGGAGAAGGAGGAACAATGGAAATGAAGAAATTGAGAACGAAACAGGCGGTAATATGTTTTATAGGGGTAGCAGTGTGTAAATTAGGATTTGCAGGCTGCTACCCTTTTATCCCGGCATATTTTGCGGCAGCTTACCTGGAACGGGGCGGACGGCTGCTGCTGGGAATTGGAATGTTTCTTGGAATGGCATTTATGCTGCCGCTGACACTGATGACAAAATATGTAATGACACTGCTGGTAACCATAGTAATCATCAAGCTGGCAGAATGGGTAAATAAAGGCTGTTATACCTGGATAGCTGCCTTTGGCGCAGGCTGTTCGGCAACCTTATTATCCGTATTTGGAGAAATGTTAAATGTAAGAGACGGAATGCGGACGGAAATGGCGGTCTTAGAAGGAGTCTTTATATTTGCAGCCACCATGGTGTTAAGCCGTATCATACATAGCTTCCTGGAATTCACATTTGTGAATCAGCCAATACCGGAGATAAAGAGTAATGAAGAAGAAAAACTACTGACCTATGCAAAGTCCTTTCAAAGCCTTTCGGATATATTCGGGCGGATGAATGTGGAACATACCAGTTTCTCGGCAGAGGAAATGGGCAGGATGCAAAATGAGATAACCGGGAAAATGTGTGTTTCCTGCGACCAGTGTGCTCTTTGCTGGGAAAAGGATGACAGCCCCATGTACGGCTATTTGTCGTCACTGCTGCAATCTATCCGGGAGGCGGGAAAGACAAACCGCGATATTGAAAAGAAAATGGAAGAATATTGCCCCTATATGCAGGAAATGACGGCGGAGGCTCTTCGGATATTTGAAAAAGCTTCTTTAAATATGGCGTGGTACAACCGGCTGGTAGAAAACCGTGAGGTCATAGCCGAGCAGCTGGATGCCATGGCATATATCATGGAGGATTGTGCAAAGAAGCAGAAAAATATTACAGAAGAGTGCCGGTCAAATCTACAGGACATAGCTTACCGGGCAAGGGAGCGGGGCATAAAAGTGATTGATGAACAGCTCTGGGAAAAAGAAAACGGCCGCTGGCAGCTTGTGATGAAAGTCATGGTAAAAGATGGCTGTGTCACTACGAGAGAACTGACAAAGGCAGTAGCCGGAGCACTGAACCGGCGCATGATTCCGGAAAAGGATACCAAGACGCTGATTGGAAAAGGCGTCAATCTCTATACCTATGAAGAAGAGCCGCGGTTTCAGGCAATTTATGGCGTAGCCCGGATGGTAAAGGATGGAGCAGCCGTTTCCGGGGATAACTTTTCCTTTTTGGAGCCGGAAAGTGGAAAAATGGTCATGTGCTTATCGGATGGCATGGGTTCAGGAAGTCTTGCCTGCAAGGAAAGTGAAATGGTCATTGAACTGGTGGAAAAATTTCTGGAGGCGGGCTTTGATGTGGAAACGGCAGCCCGCATGATGAATTCTGCCATGGTGATGAAAGGGCAGGAGGATTTATTTTCCACGGTGGATATCAGTGAACTGGATTTATATGACGGAACCTGCCGCTTTTATAAAATCGGAGCGGCGGCAACCTTTATCCGGAGAAATGGCATAGTGGAATGTCTTATTTCCACCAGTCTTCCGGTGGGCGTGTCTTATAAACTGGATATGGAAAAAAGCGAAAAGGACTTATATAACGGAGATTTCCTTGTCATGGTATCAGATGGTGTGCTAGAATATTTACATGTGCCGAATCCGGAAGAAACCATGCAGGAAATCATAGAAAGCATTGAGACTAATAATGCAACAATTCTTGCAAAGCGCATTTTAGAGAGGGTGTTACTTTTTACCGGAGGAAAGGCGGCAGACGATATGACGGTGCTTGCCACCGCAATTTGGGAGAAATAATATGATTCCTGGTGTAGAATCTTTTCTGGAACAATATCATATGATTGAGCAGTCGGATGTAGTGGTTGCCGGAGTGTCCGGTGGCGCAGATTCCGTATGCCTGCTGCTGCATCTGCTGGAATTGAAAGAAAAACTTTCCTTTACGCTGGCAGCAGTCCATGTGCAGCATGGCATCCGGGGCGAAGAAAGCCTTCAGGATGCAGCATTTGTAGAGGAACTTTGCAGGCGGTATCAGGTGCAGCTATTCCGCTATGATTATGATGTGCCGGAATATGCAAAGCAGCATGGATATTCGGAAGAAGAGGCGGGAAGAAATTTACGATACGAGAGTTTTCATAAAGCGTTAGAAGAATTGGGTGCGCCGGAAGGGAAAATTGCAGTTGCCCATAACCGTAATGATCTGGCAGAGACCATGCTCTGGAATATGATCCGGGGCAGCGGCATGCGTGGCATGGTTGGAATTCCACCGGTGAGAGGAGGCATCATCCGTCCGCTTCTTCATACGGCAAGGGTGGAAATCGAAAATTATTTAAAAGAAAAAGGTGAAAGCTACTGTACAGATGCTACCAATGCATCTTTGGATTATACCAGAAACCGGATCCGTAATCAGGTACTTCCGGTGTTGGAGGAACTGAATGCCGGAGTTTATGCCCATATGGAACAGCTGGGGGATGACATCCGGAAGACACAGGAATATCTGTCTGCTGTAATAGAAGAAAAAAGAGCACAATATGTAGAAAGAGATTTCCGAAAGACGCAGGTCTTCCTGATATCGGAGGAGCTTTTAAAAGAACCGGAAATCCTGTATACAAGCATTATAAAGGAGTGTATCTGTGAGACGGCCGCAAGCAGTAAAGATATTACAAGAACCCATGTAGAACTGGTACAGAAACTTTTTTCCATGCAGACGGGAAGAAGCGTGAACCTGCCTTATCAGGTGGTGGCAGAGCGGACTTATGGCGGTGTGCGTCTGCAAAAGTGTGAAAAACAACCGGAGCATAAAATTACAGAACCGGTAGGAATGCTTTCCAGTCAGTCTTCCAGTCAGCCGGTCGGACAACAAAGCGGTCAACCAGCCGGTTGTTGTGGGATTTCAATAGAAGAACATCCGGATTTTACCTGTCGGATTTATAAACGGGAAGAGTTACCGGAAGGAATTTCTAAAAAAAAGTATACGAAATGGCTGGATTATGATAAAATAAAAAATAGTCTTTTGATTCGGAACAGACAGCCGGGCGATTATTTTGTGCTGGATGAGACGGGCAGAACACAGAAGCTGAAGCAGTATTTTGTAAATGAGAAAATTTTAAAAGAGCAGCGGGACACTATTCCGTTGGTGGCAGACGGTGCTCATATCCTGTGGATTGTGGGATACCGGATCAGTGCATATTACAAAGTAAGCAGTACAACGAAGACGATTTTGGAAATACAATATTATGGAGGAAGAGAAGACAATGAGTGAGCAGATTCGTGTATTACTCTCAGAGGAAGAACTTGATCGTAAAATTGCTGAATTAGGAGAAAGAATTAGCAAGGATTATGAAGGTGAAAGCGTTCATTTAATCTGCATACTGAAGGGAAGTATATTCTTTACCTGTGAACTGGCAAAGCGTATTACCGTGCCGGTAACAATTGATTTTATGTGCGTTTCCAGTTATGGCGCGTCAACCGTGTCCAGTGGAAAAATCACCATAAAGAAAGATTTGGAAGAATCTATTGAAGGTAGAAATGTAATTGTCATTGAAGACATTATTGATACAGGAAGAACACTGCGTTATCTGCTGGATGATTTATCCACCAGAGGACCGAAGAGCTTAAAATTGTGTGCAATGTTAGATAAACCGGATCGCAGGATAACAGACGTTGCGGTAGATTATACCGGTTTTGAAATTCCGGATGAATTTGTAGTAGGATATGGTCTTGATTATGACCAGCGCTATCGCAATCTGCCATACATTGGCATTCTTGATTTGGGATAGGAAGGAGTTTGCGTGAAGAAATCATATAGAGGATGGGGCTTTTATATCAGTCTGATTGTAGTTGTGGTTTTGGTCTGGTTCTTACTGGACGGACAGCATCTGAATCAGGATGACTATAATTATGCCCAGTTTAAACAGGAACTGGCTGATGATGAGATTAAATCTGTAGAAGTGCAGCCAAACAGAGTTTATCCAACCGGAAGACTGGATATTGTCAAAACGGATAAGTCAGAAGAGACCTTATATGTGCTGGATGTCAGTGAGGCTCAATCGCTGATGGATAAGGAAAAATTTACTTCTTATGTGGTGAATGATATTCCGGCAGAAAACTGGCTGATGAATTTATTGCCGCTCTTACTTGTGTTTGGAGCAATGTTTATTCTGTTTATGATTGTTATGAACAATCAGGCAGCAGGCGGTGGTGGTGGCAGCAAGATGATGAATTTTGGAAAAAGCCGGGCAAAGATGACCACCGATGAGAACCGCAATGTAACCTTTGAAAATGTGGCAGGACTGCAGGAAGAAAAAGAAGAATTAGAAGAAATCGTAGATTTCTTAAAAGAGCCGAGAAAGTATACCAGACTGGGAGCGAGAATCCCGAAGGGAGTTCTTCTGGTGGGACCTCCCGGAACCGGTAAGACTCTGCTTGCCAAGGCAGTTGCCGGAGAAGCAGGCGTTCCGTTCTTTAGTATTTCCGGTTCTGATTTCGTAGAAATGTTTGTTGGTGTCGGCGCATCCCGTGTACGTGATCTTTTTGAAGATGCCAAGAAAAATGCACCGTGTATCGTATTTATCGACGAGATTGATGCAGTGGCAAGAAGAAGAGGAACCGGTATGGGCGGCGGACATGATGAACGGGAGCAGACCTTGAACCAGCTTCTGGTAGAGATGGACGGATTTGGTGTCAACGAAGGAATTATCGTAATGGCAGCAACCAACCGTGTCGATATCTTAGACCCTGCAATTATGCGTCCGGGCAGATTTGACCGTAAGGTACATGTGGGGCGTCCGGATATTGGTGGAAGAGAAGAAATCTTAAAGGTACATGCAAAGAATAAACCCCTGGCAGAGGATGTGGATTTGAAACAGATTGCACAGACTACAGCAGGTTTTACCGGAGCAGACCTGGAGAATCTTTTAAATGAGGCGGCAATTGTTGCAGCCAAAGAAAACAGAAGTTATATTATCCAGAAAGATATTAAGGAATCCTTCTTAAAAGTAGGTGTTGGTCCGGAGAAGAAGAGCCGGATTATTACCGAGAAAGAAAAGAAGATTACCGCATATCACGAATCGGGTCATGCGATTTTATTCCATGTACTTCCAGATGTGGGACCGGTATATACCGTATCCATTATCCCAACCGGTGGTGGAGCAGCAGGCTATACGATGCCATTGCCGGAGCGTGATGAAATGTTTGATACCAAGGGAAGAATGCTGCAGCAGATAATTGTTTCCTTAGGTGGACGTGTGGCAGAAGAGTTGATTTTTGATGATATCACAACCGGAGCTTCACAGGATATCAAGCAGGCAACTGAGCTTGCCAAAGCAATGGTAACGAAATACGGATTTTCCGAAAATGTCGGACTGATTAATTATAACAATGATGATGACGAAGTGTTTATCGGAAGAGATCTTGCACATACCAGAGGCTATGGCGAGGGTGTGGCATCCAAAATTGATGAAGAAGTAAAACGCATCATTGACGAATGCTATGCCAAAGCAAGGGCAATCATTCAGGAAAATAGTGATGTACTCCATAAATCAGCAGACCTTCTTTTGGAAAAAGAAAAGATTGGAAGAGATGAATTTGAAGCATTATTCCAGAGCGAAGCTGATGTTGTAACTAAGACAACGGAGGAATAGAAGCCAAAGAGAAGGTTTTTTCGAAAATGGGAAAAAGGTACTATACAAAGTGTACAAAAAGCATGCGCAACTTTTGTGAAGTTTGTGCACACTTTTGAATGGGAAAATGGTACTATAATTAACGTAAAAACCCCCCAATACATTATATAATTTTTGCTACACCCCATAGTAAAAATACCTTCTCCAAAAAGGACGACCGTGCGAAAGGTCGTCTTTTTTTTACGCGAGTAATGAGAAAAAGTGACAGGTGGGAAAAGAAACCAAGCTTGCTTGAGTTTCTTTTTTGCAGCTTGGAACTTTGACGAATACCGCGATAGCGAGGGAACTTGTTCCCGAGCCTATCGCGGAAGTGAGGGAGCTTTTCCCTCACTTATCTCGCATAGAAAACTCCCATCCCTCAAACAGTGGACATCGGTCCCAAAACTGCCTATAATGAATCTTAAGAAAAGAATATTTCGATAAAGCTGACACATAGATGGGAGATACAACATGATAAAGGCAGCATTTTGCGATGATGACGATACGGTTTTAAAAGAACTGCAGAGCTTACTGGAGGAGTATCGCAGGGAGCGTGATTACAGAATAGATGCAAAAGTCTATCACAGCCCGCTGGATTTACTGAATGAAATGGAAAAAGGAACCCGCTTTGACATTTTGTTTTTGGATATTTTAATGCCGGGGGTAGATGGAATCCAAACGGCATCCGAAATTCGGAAATTTGATAATAATATCAAAATTATTTTTCTTACTTCTTCTGTGGAGTTTGCGGTGCAGTCTTATGAGATGAAAGCATATTATTACCAGTTGAAACCGATTGAAAAGGGCAGCTTCTATCATCTGCTGGATTCTATGTTAGAACAGATGGAAAAAGAGCATGGCAGTAGTATTGTACTGCGCTGTAAGACGGGAATTGCCCGGATTGCGTTAAAACAGCTGGAATACTGCGAAGTAATCCACAGGACATTATTGATACATCTGACCGATGGGACGCTATATGAATGCAGCGGCAGCATGGATGAACTGGGCCGGCAGCTTATGTCTTATGGAACTTTTATACGTCCACATCGTTCATATCTTGTGAATCTGGAATATATAAAGAATCTTTCTTATCGTACCATTACGATGTCAAGTCTTGTGGAAATTCCTATTCCAAGAGGGAAATACAATGAAATAAAGAGTGCATTTCTGAAAAATGCATTTGAAGATGGGCAGGTGACGTTATGAGCCTTTGGATGTCCCTTCTTAACAATGTGGCAGTCAGTGTTTTTGGAAGTGTGCTGGCGGCGTCCTTTTGTGATGCACTGGACCGGCGGAAAAACCGGATCATATTCTGGATATGCATCGCACTGATTCCAATTGCACAGGGGATTATTTACTATGTATGGGAGGATGGCTTTTTGAGGCAGATTTATCCGCTGCTGGTACACGTTCCGTTGATTTTACTGCTATGTGGACTGACCGGTAAATTGTTATGGCCGTTTTTCTCTGTGATGGCAGCCTACCTGTGCTGCCAGTTACGACGCTGGCTGGCACTTCTTACAGTGGAAATTTTGGGCGGAGGAGCATTGATGCTGGATGCGGTGGAATTATTGATTACCCTGCCACTACTGTTTGGACTGCTGCACTTTATGACGCCGGCAGTCCGTTATATTTCCTGTTATTCCAGAAAAATGCAGTGTCAGTTTGGTGTGATACCGGTGCTATATTATGTATTTGATTATCTGACAAGAGTGTATACAGATCTTTTGTCCAGTGGGGCTCCGGTTGTCGTGGAATTTATGCCATTTATCTGTTGTGGAGCGTATCTTGTGTTCCTGTTGTATAACTTTACAAAAGGACAGGAAGAAAACCGGATGAGGGAGATTCAAAAAAGCCTTGATATGCAGGTGGCACAGTCCATGCGTGAAATAACGACGTTACGGGAGTCACAGAATCTGGCCAGCCGTTACCGCCATGACCTGCGTCATCATTTACAATATCTATATGCCTGTTTGGAGAACCATCAGATACAGAAGGCAGAGGATTATATATCTGATATCTGTAATGAGCTGGAACAGCAGAAGGTGATACAGTATTGTGAAAACGAAGCTGCGAATCTGATTTTGTCATCCTTTGCAGGAAGGGCAGAAGCGGAAGGAATTGTAATGAAAGTGGAAGGTGGCATGAAAGCGAAGGCGGTGATAAGTGATGCTGACTTGTGTGTGCTATTGTCTAATGCCCTGGAAAATGCCATCCATGCCTGCAGGGAAGTACAAAAAGAGGGAAAAGAAGCCAGAATAGAAGTACAGATTTATGAAAAACAGCAGCAGATATTTTTACAGATAAAAAACTCCTGTGCCGGAGCACCAATCTTCGAAAACGGAGTCCCGGTTTCAAAGGAAAAAGGACATGGTATCGGAACCCGGAGTATCTGTGCCATTGTGGAACGCTATGGAGGTGTATATACATTTTCATTGGAAAAAGAGTATTTTGTACTCCGTCTGAATCTGTCGGAAAAGAATGTCGATTCAGTACATTTTACTGCCGTTTGAGACGTGAATCTCCTGCTGGATAAGAAAGAATGGTAAAATATATCTAAGTCGAGGATGACACACAAAAGACAGGAGGAAGATAAAAATGAAGAAAATAATTTCATGTTTAGTGGTATTAACCATGTGCATTTCACTGGCTGCCTGCGGGGGAACGGATAAACAGGCTGCAATTGATGCATTCAATAAAGCAAGCACATCATTCAATGAAGTAGCGAATGCCATCAATGCGAATCCGGATGCATACGACCAGGATGTGATTGATACCATGGTTGAAATGGCAGATGTCTTACAGCAGCACAAAGAGCTGTTAGAGGGAGACACTGAAATTGAAGAAGACAAATTAAATGAAATGATTGAATGGTATGGTACCGTAGAAGAATGGGTATCAGACGTAAAGGCGGAGTTAGGTATATAATAGATTTCATAGAGTTACTTCTTTAAGAGGGGACGGATACGGAAAATGTATCCGTCCTTTTCTGGTTGTAATCTTTGGAACTTTCGTATATTATAGTAATAAAAATAATTATTTAGAAACGAGAGGCTTGTTGTAAGATGATGAAGAAACAGCAATCGATTTATGAATTGAACAGAATTCAGCAGTATATTATGCAGATGCGCCCGATTCTTAGAAAACGCGCACTCTTTTCTGATGGAACAGAAGATTATCGTAGTCCGGCAGAGCCCAAAGCCGGAGAGCTGGTGACCATTCGTTTTCGTACAGCAAGAGATAATGTAGATGCAGTCTGGCTTTGCACAGAACAGAAAAAATATTTTATGGAAAAGACCGAGTCAGAGGGGCTCTTTGATTATTATTCCGTAGAAATCCGTATGACAGAGGAGCATTTCTCCTATTACTTTGAAATTGAGACGGGAATGCTTCACTGTATCTTTGACCGCTATGGCGTGAATCAGACACCAAGACCGCAGTATAATTTTGAAATTGTACCGGGCTTTTCCACGCCGGACTGGGCAAAGGGAGCGGTTATGTATCAGATTTTAACAGACCGTTTTTACAACGGAGATACTTCCAATGACCCGTTGACGGATGAATATTTCTATATCCGTACTACCAGTCAGAAGGTAGATAACTGGGAGAAATGCCCGGAGAATTTTTCGGTAGCAGAATTTTATGGCGGAGATTTAGAGGGCGTGAGAAAGAAAATGGATTATCTCGCAGAACTTGGAATAGAGGTGATATACTTCAATCCACTGTTCGTTTCTCCGTCCAATCATAAGTATGATATTCAGGATTACGATTATATTGACCCGCATTACGGCAAAATAGTGGTGGATGAGGGAGAACTTTTACAACCGGGTGACCGTAATAACCAGCATGCCAGCCGTTATATCACCCGCGTGACGGATAAACGGAATTTGGAGGCAAGCAATGAACTTTTTGCAACGCTGGTAAAGGAAGCGCACCAGAGGGGCATCCGTGTCATCCTGGATGGAGTATTTAATCATTGCGGTTCCTTTAATAAATGGCTGGATCGTGAAAAAATCTACCGTAGTGAAGCAGGCTATGAACCGGGAGCCTATATCAGCAAGGACAGTCCGTACAATGACTTTTTCCAGTTCCATGATCAGAATGCATGGCCGGATAACGGAAGTTACGATGGCTGGTGGGGACATGATACATTGCCGAAGCTTAATTACGAAGATTCAGATACATTACACGATTATATTCTGCATGTGGCTGCAAAATGGGTTTCTCCACCTTATAATGCCGATGGCTGGAGACTGGATGTTGCGGCAGATCTGGGACACAGTCCGGAATATAACCATCAGTTCTGGAGAGAATTCCGTGATGCCGTAAAGAAAGCCAACCCGCAGGCGGTGATTTTGGCAGAACATTACGGCGACCCGAGAGACTGGCTGGGTGGAGACCAGTGGGATACGGTTATGAACTATGATGCCTTTATGGAACCGGTGACATGGTTTCTTACCGGAATGGAGAAACACAGTGATGATTTTAAACCGGAAAATATTGGAAAGGTTGAGAACTTTAAAGGCGCTATGAAGCATTATATGGCAAGCTTTTTGACACCATCGCTGCAGTGCTCCATGAACGAACTTTCCAATCATGATCATTCCAGATTCTTAACCAGAACCAATCATAAGGTGGGCAGAGCGGAACAACTTGGAACAAAAGCGGCAGAAGAGGGCGTAAATACAGCAGTTCTCCGGGAGGCGGTTGTTATTCAGATGACCTGGCCGGGAGCACCTACCGTTTATTACGGTGATGAAGCCGGACTATGTGGATTTACAGATCCGGATAACCGCAGAACTTATCCGTGGGGCAGGGAAGATAAAGAGCTGATTCGTTTCCATCGTGATATCATCAGAATTCATAAAGAAAACCCGGCACTTCGTACCGGAAGTGTGAAATTTTTAAATGGCGAGGATAATCTTCTCTGCTATGGAAGATTTAACCGGGAACAGCAGTTTGTCATTATTGTAAATAATGATGAAAATATCCGGCACATTGATTTGTCTGTATGGGCAGTGGGGCTTCCGAAGTATGGAACTTTAGAACAGATACTTTTTACCAGTGAAAATGGATACTCCATTTCTTCTGTCAGCTATGACATCGTCAATGGAAGACTGGATATTACATTGCCAAAGCATGCAGCTGTCATTCTGAAGAGAAAGAATTCGGAAGAATAAAAAATGGCAAAATAAAAAATGCAAAAAATGCATAAAAACGCCTTGCACACAGCAGGGCGTTATGCTATAATCTATATTCGTCAGGACAATTAAGGACTGATAAATGGGCAGATTCCCGAGTGGCCAAAGGGGACAGACTGTAAATCTGCTGCAAATTGCTTCGGTGGTTCGAATCCACCTCTGCCCATTCTTCTTTTTAAGAAGATAATTAAATATCGCGGGATGGAGCAGTCTGGA
>OHGG01000315.1_pt1 | contig 29310 bp, 28 predicted proteins | sample 1567641 | NCBI WGS metagenome assembly OHGG01 (sample SAMEA3879561, study PRJEB24766) | human gut metagenome | biome: human-associated habitat; feature: feces | place: USA | collected 1985/1987
CCCCCTTGCTGCTTCTTGTGCTGTGCGGTGCCATTACGGCAGTAGCAGCCATCAAGCCCTACGAAAAGCTCCAGACCTATCTGAACATTGCCTTTATGGACAATTTCAAAAATTCCGATCCCCAGGCAGGGCTGCTCATCAAGAATAATCAGATCAATACGGAGCATCAGGGGCAGACCTATACTGAGGGCAAAATTCTGGTGCCTGCATTCGGCGAACAGTACGCCACTCTGAGCTGCGACTCCATTTCCCTGAATGTGCCCGTATACTGGGGTACCACTGCCGCTCTGCTGGAGCGGGGCGCCTGCCAGGCAACCAGCTCCGTTGTCCTGGGCAATCCCGGCAATGTGGTTATTGATGCACACGTCAACACCTTTTTTGCACACCTGGATCAGATGTCTGTCGGGGATACGGTGGTGCTGTATACCCAGTACGGCAGATTCACCTATGAGGTTTCCGAAACCGTCACCTTTCAAAAGACGGACAAGCGGTATGTAATCCCCACAGAGGATGACAGGCTGACCCTGTATACCTGTATCAACAACGTATTCGGCTCCTCGGATGACCGGTATGCGGTGATCTGCAAGCTGACGGAACGTGCATTCTATCAGGAAACGGAGGGGCAGAATCCATGAAGGCATCCGGCAAATACTTCGCAAACATTGTTATAACCATTCTGCTGGTGTTCAGCCTGCTGTACACGCCGTGCATCGCGGCGGTGGCCTCCGTCCGGCGTGAGCTGGGCGGCAAATGGGCGGTGGGTCTCGCCCTGTGGCAGTGCCTCATCGCGTGGGTGGCGGCCTTTGTGACCCACGGCATCGGGCTGCTGCTATGAATATCTGGGATATCCTCATCCTCGCGGCGATCGGGATCGCGCTGTTCTTCGCCCTCCGCACCGCCGTTCGGAACCGAAAGAACTGCTGCGGTAACTGCCGCGGCTGCGAGAAGTGCGGCGGCTCATGTCCGGCGCGCCATTCTGAAAAGAAGGAGGAACACCATGAAGAAACACCGTAAGCCCCTCCCCCGCCCTCGTGACCTGCGAGGTACCATCCGCCGTCAGCCGGCGGTGTTCACCGTCTATCTGGTACTGCGACTCATCGTACTGGCCACGCTGGTGTCCTCCGTCATCCGGGGCGAGTACGAGAGCGCGTTCATCTGCTTGCTGGTGCTGGCACTGTTCATGCTGCCCTTTTTCATCCAGCAGAACTTCGGCATTGAGCTGCCGTCCACGCTGGAGATCATCATCCTGCTGTTCATCTTCGCGGCGGAGATCTTAGGCGAGCTGGAGTGCTATTTCATCACCTATCCCCACTGGGACTCCATGCTCCACACCACCACGGGCTTCCTCTGCGCCGCCACGGGCTTTGCCCTCATCGACATTCTCAACCGCAACAGCCGCATCAAATTTGAGCTGTCCCCCATCTACGTGGCGCTGGCGGCGTTCTGTTTCTCCATGACCGTTGGCGTGCTGTGGGAGTTCTTCGAGTTCGGCATGGACCGTCTGTTCCACATGGATATGCAGAAGGACACGGTGGTGAACGCCATCACCTCCGTGATGCTGGATCCCACCAACAGCAACATCCCCGTGACCATCGACGGCATCACCTCGGTGACGATAAACGGGCAGGAGCTGGGGCTCGGCGGATACCTGGACATCGGGCTGTACGACACCATGGGGGATCTGTTCGTGAACTTCATCGGTGCGGTGGTGTTCAGTACCATAGGGTACTTCTATATCAAGCAGCGTGGCAAGGGCCGGCTGGCCAAGGCGTTTATCCCCACCATCACGGAGGACGCCTCCGCCCGGACGCAGGAGCACGCGCCGCCGGAGGATACGCCGGGCGCGCCGTAAAAAATTCGCAAACTGCAAAAATGCCAAAAAAGCGTAAGACCTCCGGTCGTCTGACCGGAGGTCTTGATTTATGGCCGCTATCCCGCGAGCGGTGCTTTGACGGCAAAAAATGGTCAATGGCACTTCGTGCATATTCATTTCCCGCGGCGCGGATACTACACTTGTAAAATTTGCTTTGACTGGAGGAATTTCATATATGAAAGCAACCGGGATCGTGCGCCGGATCGACGATCTGGGACGTGTCGTCATCCCCAAGGAGATCCGCCGCACCATGCGTATCCGCGAGGGCGACCCGTTGCAGACGACGTTGACACGGTGGGAACAATTCTGCTTCGCTATGAGCGATTTAGCCAAACGGAACGGGCGGAAGTAGTACATAATGACGAAAACGGGAGTTGTAACCGTGGGTATCCGAGAGGGATAAATCATGGAAACGAATCGCCCGAATCTATTGCAGCGCAACGGATTCGGGCGATTTTCTCTGTGTCAATAAGGTTAGTAAGGGTAATTGTTATACGCGCCTTTGCACTACTTAAGTGTCACTGGTATGGCATTTAGCCTGTTTTTTGAATCAATGATCGATTTATAAATATCTTTGATTCCAGCTTCTCTTGCCATGCTGACAACAAGATTTTCTTCCTTTACTCCCATTCTTAAACCCAGGATAATCCCGCTTGGAATCCATTCCATCATAACTGGCGGCTTCATTGGGCAAGCAGTTATCATACGCCATTCTTCATCGTATTCATGGCATTTCCTCTTGATCAGCGTTGTTCTTTCTCTTTCCCATGTACCATTCCCCACGCTATCATACAGATATTTGGGAATTGTCGTATCAGAAATTTCACCGATCTTGTTCAGCATTACAAGTTTTGCGAAATTAGTAGCATTATACGGAGCGTTCGAATAGTAGATGGGATATAACGGTGTGCCGAAATTTTTGATTCCACAGTTTTGACATTTTTCCTGTTTCCCGCATAAATAGTTTTCTTTCTTTTCAAGATCATAAATCTGAACAAAGCCTCTGTGTTGGTCTGCGTATTTTAGCCAGAGAACCTCATTAAAACCATTCTCGGAAAAGCAAATCGACCAAGTGTCTTTCTTTATCTCATCTCGCAATGCAAGCGCAGAACTAAGAAAATTTTCGACGAGTCCATTTGAAAGCATCTTTGTCACATTGTCAGCTGTAAAAAAGGCTTTCTGCTCTTCAGTCAGCATGCCGCCAAGAATGTCCTTGACACCTTCTGTGACTGCTTCTGTGACTGCTTCTGTGCTTTCACGAGTTTGAAATGCCGTCAGAAATTCTTGGTGAATAGAGTCAATATCAATATGTAAAAATGTATCAAAGGGATCGTCATAATAGTTTGCCGAAGAAAAACAGAGCCTATTTGTACGAAGTGCTTCCAAGCTATTAAGATTGACAGGACGATAGCGAAATAAAAGTTTCGGAAACCGTATCGCTGCCATCAGTTGTTTTGCATCCTGTGATAGGTCAAGTCCGGGTAATGCGCATAAAGTTTTCCAGAACGCTTCTCGTTCTTGTGCATTCACTCTTTCAGCCCCCTATCTTCCACCGCATTCACGCCGCCAGCGCATTGGCATTGACCCGTTCAATCGCCTGTCGGATGCCTGCCCACACGGACAGGTCTGTGAACACTTCCACGATGCTGCCGTAGTCGGTAAACGGTGCTTCCTGCAAAACGGACAGGTCTTTCATCATGCCGTTATGAACAATGTACTCCACGATCTGATTTACGAAATAGATCTGTCGGCTATCGAGGCTGGCATCATTCAGATACTGAGCAAAGGCTTCTTTTGCTGCATTCATATCAAGCCCGACAATTTCCCGCACGAACTCGCCCAGCGGTTTTTGCCCATACTCGGCCTCATAGTCCTGCTTGGTGCCGACTTCACTCCAAAGAATTTTCTCCAGTGCCTGTACATCTTCCGCGGTCAGGGGGACATTGCTTTTGAGCTTGGCAATCACCACATTGTCCATGTGCTGCCGCACATAGAATTCTGCTTTAGCCTTGTAGTTCTTAAGGTCATCATTTTCCAAATCTGATTCATTCCAGTCTACAGAGAGAATCTCATCATCAAAATTCGTATCATAGCGCACGCTAGTTTGCGGGATATACTTCATAAGGTCTCGCAGATTTTCCCGGATATGCTCAAATTCGTTGATTCCGGCATTCTCTACATAGTCCGTATGCAGAATTTTGTCGATCAATTCGGCTTGCGCCATGATTTCCGGGATGTTCGCCACAGATGCAACAGCGGAAACCTTCTTAAACAGGTCGCTGCGGGCTTTGCCGTATTTCTTTCCGACGAGATAGGCAAGCTCGATGCCGTATATCAGCGCATCGAACCGCAGCGCCTTAGCATCGTCCTCTTCCGGCGTGACGAGCGGTGCCAGCTCTTGGCCCATGAGCAAGGTGTCCTCATAGGTCAGGGCGTTATAGTTATCGGGATTTGCATACAACTCCACATATTTCAGGTGCTGGCGCACTGCAAAGTTCTCTTTGTTCAGTTCCTGCACTTTGTGCACCATGTCCTCTACCAGCGTCTTGCGGAAGGCAATGAGATCCGTTGTCTGATACGCCAAGTCTTGCAATTTGAACGCAATTTGGGCCTTCAGATGGAAGATCGCTCCTTGTAAGGCAATCATATTGGCAGTGGGCCGTCCCTTGTTCATGCGAAAGAACTCAAAGTTGCCGCAAAAGTCAAAGATGTAGAACTTGTCCTTGTCCTTACCGTCCAGCAGCCCCGGGCACAGACGGGTGCCACGCCCAATCATCTGCCAGAACTTCGCCTTGCTCATGACCTTCTTGAAAAACACCAGATTCAGCACCTCCGGCACGTCAATGCCGGTGTCCAGCATATCTACAGAAATGGCAATCTGCGGCAGCTTTTTCGGATCAGAAAACTCATCGATGGCGCTTTGCGCATAGGTCATATAGTTGTCGATGACTTTGGCGAAACCGGGCAAGTGCGGATATTCCTTGTTGAACACCTCAAGGATTTTCTCGGCGTGGATGTGGTTCTTTGCAAAGATGATGGTTTTGCCCAATTTGCTGCCATAGTCGATGGTCAGGCCATTGGTCATCAGCGTATTCAACACCTGCCGGATGGTATCTTCATTGAAAATCCACTCGTTCAGCGCCGACGATGCAATACTCTCCGGAAGTTCACCATTCTCGTCCTCAAAAGTGTCCTCGTAAGCCCGCTTGTCCGCGTCGGAAAGTTCATCGTAGACAATGCCCTGCTCAATAAATTTCAGCTTCGTCTCTACAGACAGGAAATCCACCAGATATCCGTCCTTGACCGCCTGCGCCAGCTCATAGCCATAGGTGGGCACGCCATTTTCCAACTCAAAAATCTCATAGGTATTCTTGTCAATTTCGTCTTTCGGCGTGGCTGTCAGCCCCACCAGCGGGGCATCAAAGTAGTTGAAAATATCCCTGTATTTGTTGTAAACGGAGCGGTGAGCTTCGTCGCAGATGACCAGATCGAAATGCCCGCAGGTGAAGAGTTTGCCCTCTTCGTCCTGTACACTGTCGATGACGTTGTACATGGTCTGATAGGTGGAAAATACGCAGTGCGCTGTGTAGTTATCCTTCTCCTCGCAGAGATTGGTAACGGAGAGATCGGGCAGCAGATTCACAAAGCTGCGCTTGGCCTGCGTTACCAGACTGTTGCGGTCAGCAAGGAAGAGAATATTTTTCACCCAACCATGCTGGAGCAGCACATCGCATAGGGCAATAACTGTTCTCGTTTTTCCGGAACCGGTGGCCATGACCAGCAGCGCCTTGCGGCGGTTCCGGGCAAAGGCGTCGCAGGCAGCCTTGATTGCCCCCTCCTGATAGTAGCGCCCGGCGATCTTGCGGTCCACCATAATATTTTTGAGGCTCGTCCGCATGGTCTGGAGATTGAACAGTTTTTCCAGATCCCGCTTGGAGTAGATAGCGGCACACTTGCGTTCGGGATAGATATTGTCCGTAATGCGGGTCTCAAAGCCATTGGTCAGGAAAATGACCGGGCGGCGGTGATACTTCTTTTCCAGCAAGTCTGCATAGAGCTTTGCCTGCTGGCGTCCCTTGGCCACATCTACGCATGTGCGCTTTGCTTCCACTACTGCCAGCGGGTGGCCATCATCGCCGTAGAGCACATAGTCCGCATAACCCACCTCGGACTTGTTTGGCATACCGGGCAGTTCTACCTCATTCAGCCAGTTCTTCCCCTCTATCCATCCGGCGTCGGTGAGCATGGTGTCGATGTAAAGTTTCCGGGTCTTGTATTCGGACAAATCCAGCGGCTTCGGCACATAGGTCTGCTGCTGCTCGGCTCGGCGGGCGGTCAGTTCTTCCTTCAAGGCGGCATTCTCCGCCATGAGGGCTGCAAAATCCACATCGGGTATCGTCTGCGAAGGAACTGCGGGCGCTTCGGCGGGCTGCATCAGCAAGGAACGGTCAAAATGCCCCTCTGTGTAGTTCTCACCATAGCAATAGGCCACGAAGTCCAAGAATACATAGAGGTTCTCCAGACACAGCGCCGCCTGCTCCTCGGTGATTTTCTTGCCGTTGTGGGCGGCATTGTTTCCCATGCGGCGGATCAGATCCATCCGCCGCCAGATGTCCACGCCCACGATGTCCCGGAAGTCCTCGGTATTCATGAGGCTCACCAGAGAGTCCTGATAAGGCATGACCAGCGCCTTGTCCACAGAATACATCCACTTCACGGCAAACTCCATCGCCCTGCGGCAGTTCAGCACGCAGGCAGAAGGATCGATATGTAGAATCCGCTCGGCGGAAACCGCAACGGAGGCAAAGGACTCAAATTCTGATATAGATGCAAAAATATCAAAGTTGGTCATGAATTGTCACCCCACATCTGCTTCTCTGTATTTATGGACTCGGAATAGATCCTATTGTAATTGTTTCTGTAGTGCGCAAGCAAATTTCGCAGAAAGACGTTCCAAAGTCGGTCATTGAGATATAGCTTTCTTTAAACTCCGGTTTGTTAAGTGGAGGGGCTTGATGTTCAATCGTTTTTATTTGCGATTCTAAATGTTGATGCTTCTTTAATGGCTCATATAGGGCTTTATTTATGAGTGAAGCAAGCATATCGTTTTTAAGTAGCCCAAGGCGAATCAAATTATCGAAATATTTACCGACTTCAAATGGATATTCACATTTGGCTAGCTCTCCGACATTAGAAAAATTTTTTACAACATCGTAACCCTCTTCTTTTTCATTTACACATCGAAGGGTAATTGTCGGTATAATTGTATTTGAAGACATGTAACGAAGAATTTTAGCTTCATCAGGACTAAGTTGCTTAATAATTTCTACAAAAGCAGGATGAATTCCATCTTTCATTGTCTCGTTCATAGAGTTAGCCAGTAGTTGGGCATACAGTTCCCTTATTTCTATATCTTCCGTTATACTTGCGTTTTGTAGAGTTGGTACTGCAATTCTTGGGGATGGCGGAACAATATTCTCTGATGGTATATTTTTCAGCTTCTCTTCAAGCATTTTGCGCAAATCAGATAGTAGCTCTTCCCGCAACTGTGGATAATACTCTCGAAACATGGAAAGGGCCATATGCGTAGCATCTGCCACGGATAATCCAATATACTGCTCTGCGATGAACGTATTTCCGTGTGAGCCAAGTCCTGCATTTTGGTTGATTTCTGTCTTGTCATTCATCGTTTTTCCCTCCTTTATGGTTGTTCTGGATTCCGATAAACGTATTGTTGCTGCCAGACGATGTCTGATTGATTGTAGTAGAATTAGATTTGTGTTTTCCTGAAAGAACTTTTTTTATGAGTCCCCCAATGCCGGTTATAATGGCAACTACTATTGGAGCTATCAACGCAACCTGTGCGCTTGAGTCTAATGAAGAAAACCATGCCATGTTGCTTCACCTCACCCAAAATATTTCTGCATCAAACTGTCAAACAACAGTTGTGCTTCGTCCAACGCCTTCTGTATGGCAACTTTTGATTTGTCGGTCTGATTGACGAAGGCTGCGAACTGCTCCTGTAGTTTCAACGGAGGTACCAACACGGGCAATGCACGCAGTTGCTTCATGTTTATACTTGCAATTCCGGTTGTCTGCTTTGCACATCCGAGAAAATATCGTTTAGCCTTCTGATGTTGCAAATACTCCGAAAAGTATACGGGAAGAATTCTCTCTGTCTGTAACCGCACACGGAAAATATGATTCTGGTGAATAGAATTCTTCAGCGGCTTGGTAATTACAGATCCACGCCCCAGCTTATCCGGATCTCCACCTTCAGTCATCAACACATCATAAGGCAGCAGACGATACTGTTCAATTTCCTGCTTTGTTGCCATTATTGTCTTTACCGTAGTCCAATCAATATATCCGTCTTTTACATTTGAGACAGCCATATAAGGCACTTCAATCAGCTCTGTCTCACGAATTTTCCGACCTTTTGTTATTCCTGATACAACATCCGCCAGTGTATCCAATGTAGATTCTTGCCATGCCATATCATTCAAGAGCATATCGCCAAACATCTCGACAAATCGGGCTTTGACCAACTCGTCCAACTTTGCAAGCTGCTCTTTCCGTAAGGCAATCAATTCATTGGCCTTATCTAAAATATCCGCAACTGTTTGCTGCACTTCCATTGAAGAAATAGGGAAGGTCAATTCTTTCAAAGCCGCCACATTAAAGCTAGCTTGATTGACAGATTTTTTTGTAATCCTAGGAATCTGGTGCAAAAAAGCCTCCGAAGAAAGATAGTAGAACGCATAACGGCTATCAACCAAATTTTTATTAGGTCGCAAACACAGCAAATTCATGCCATGAATAATCGTTTCCCCCTCATACTTTTCGTAACGGGCGACTTTTCCTAAGTGTGTTTCACTGTTGATGTGGGACATCAAAATATCACCATCTTGCAGGACATAATCAGAATACTTTGTGATATCTGTTATGCCAGCATAACCCATTTTGTCTCGATCTACAGTTCGATCAGAAATTGTTTCTATACGGGTAATCGGATATCCTGAATCATCCAGTCCCTGCTTGATATTTGCTCCGTTGCGAATTAAAGAAAATGCATCTGCGATTTTGGCCATTACATCATCCCCTCCAGTTCGGCGAGACTCTCAGTGATCTGCATTTCCAATTCATGCAGCTGGGCCATAATCTCGCTGGTGGGCGGGTACTCCACGGGCTTATACTCGGTTTTCTTGTATTTATTGATGGACAGGTCATAGCCATTTTCTACGATCTCCGCCTTGGGCACGAAGAAGGATTTTTCCGTGCGCTGGCGGTCTTTTTCGGCATCCAGATTGCGGAACCGTGCAATGATATCAGGGATATCGTTGTCTGCTACCGGGCTGCGCTTATCGTCCAGCGAGAAACCGTCGGCGGTCATATCGTAGAACCACACATTGTCCGTGCCTCCGTGGCCGGTCTTGGTGAAGATGAGCACGGCGGTGGACACCCCTGCATAGGGCTTGAATACGCCGCTGGGCATGGAGATCACAGCCTCCAGTCGATTGCCGTCTACCAGTTCCTTGCGGATGGCCTTGTGAGCGGTGGACGAGCCGAACAGCACGCCGTCCGGCACGATACAGGCGCAGCGTCCGCCGATGCGGAGCATCCGCAGGAACAGAGCCAGAAACAGCAGCTCGGTTTTCTTGGTCTTGCAGACCTTGAGAAGATCTGCCGACACGGTGTCTGCGTCCAGACTGCCCTTGAAGGGCGGGTTGGCCAAAATCAGGGAATACTTCTCCTTGTCCGGGTTCTGATCGGACAAGCTGTCCCGGTATTCGATAAAGGGATTGTCAATGCCGTGGGTCATCATGTTCATCGCGCCGATGCGGAGCATGGTACGGTCCATGTCGTAGCCGAAAAACATGTGGTTCATATAGTGATCCCTCTTCTGGCGGTTGAAGAAGATTTCTTCTTTGCGGTGCTCCTTCAGGTATTCACCCGCAGAAACAAGGAAGCCGGAAGTGCCGCAGGCCGGGTCGCAGATCACATCGTCCGCTTTTGGGTCCATCAGCTCCACCATCATGCGGATAATATGACGCGGGGTACGGAACTGGCCGTTGAGGCCAGACTGGGCAATTTTGCTCAGCAGATATTCATAGGTATCGCCCCGCACATCCACCGCCTGAGATTCGCTCATCAGACGGTAGATCTCGTCTAGCGCGTCCACCACCTTAGAAAGCAGTAATGGCGTGGGCAGCTTAAAAATGGCGTCATCCATGTACTTGGAATAGGCGCTGTTCTTATCCCCGTGGAGGTTCTTGATGAACGGAAACACCCACTCCTGCATCACGCTGTACATCTTTCCGGCGGGGAAATCGTGGAATACACTCCACTTAAGCTGCTGGCCGTCGATGGTGCGCTCACCCACCTGCACCTCATCCGCAAAAATGCTCTGATACGGCAGCCCCAGCATGGCAGCTTCCTTGGCCCGGAGATTGTCGGTGTCATCCAGATCATGGATGAACATCAGATAGGTGATCTGCTCAATAACATCCAGCGGGTTCACCAGTCCGCCCGCCGCAAAAATATCCCAGAGGCTGTCGATTTTGTTTTTCAGTTCACCTGTAATCATTTATTCTCTCTCCCTGTTCCAAGTATAAGAAGTGTAGCGACCGCCGCCGATTTTCAAGATTTCTCCAGACTTTATCAAATCCGCCAGTGCGCGCTGGACGGTGATCTGACTGATATCCGGGCATTTGGCCATGATTTCACTCTTGGTGATTTTGCCGAGGTGGTTCTTGATGATCTCCCTCACACGGTCGGGCTTGGACAGGCCCTTGGTGGTCAGCAGCTCGATCCGGCTCTCGAAATCCCGGTACGCCGCCACCAGAACACCCAGCATATAGGTGACAAAGGGGGCATAGTCGTTGGTTCCCTCATGCCAGTTATAGGAGCTGGCTTGCAGAGTCTCGTAATAGGTTTCCTTGGTGTCGGAAATCAATTTCTCAATGCTGATATACTTGCCCACGATATAGCCGGAGCGGTACAGGAGCAGCAGTGTCAGGAGCCTGCTCATGCGGCCGTTGCCGTCGTTGAAGGGATGGATACAGAGAAAGTCCAGTATAAAGATGGGAATCAGCAGTAGCGGGTCGAGTTCAGCATCCCGCATAGCCGCTTCAAACGCGCTGCACAGTGCCGTAATAGCCTCCGGCGTTTCCCACGCAGGAACAGGCTCAAACCGGACAATCTGCTGGCCGTCCGGCAGTTCTTCAGCAATCACGTTGTCCGAATTTTTGAAACTGCCGCCGATGGACTTGCCGCTGAACTTGTACAGGTCCCGATGCAGCTGCAAAATGGCCGTCGGCTTTGGCGGGATATAGTCGTGGCTCTCGTGGATCGTTGCAAGCACATCGCGGTATCCAGCAATCTCTTTTTCACTACGAGTTTTTGGCATTGTTTTATCACGCACGATTTTCTTCAGTCTGTCATCCGTGGTGATAATTCCCTCGATGCGGTTAGATGCCTCTGTGCTCTGAATTTTCGCAACTTCCAGAAGTTCAGACAACGCATCCGCTTTAGCCTCGATAAAGAGATTTTGCTGCCCCTTGTACTCGTGGATCTGCGTCAGATACGCCACAACCTCCGGCGTCAGGAGCTTTTGATATTCTGCTTTGAAGTTGAAATCTCTCATTCAAATTCCTCATTCGGCGTTCAATTTCATCAAATACCATTCAATGATGCAATTATAGTATACCCGTAAATTGCATCACCGTCAATCGTAATTTTGTCATTTCTTGCGCGATGATAAAATTGAGATTGTCGGCAAAAAGGCAGTCCGCTCCTTATCGGCACGGACTGCCTTTTGCATTTTCGGAGCAGGGATGACAAGCTGCCTTTTGCAGTTTGTATATGCACCTGCGAGGAAAATGAGGGATTGCAAAGGGAATATTCCTTTTGCCGCGGGGTTTCCAATAGGGGCGCGCAGCATCCCTGTTGGCACACGATTTTGCTTTGCAAAGTCTAGTGTGTTATACCTTTGCTTCCGGCTGACGCGGGAAAGGGGTTGGCGGCGTACTCTGCGGTGCGGCAGAGTGTGGCAACAAACGCTTTTTCGCGGCAGTAGGACAGGCGGATTTTGTGATGTGAGCTACAGCACAAATGCAGGATTTTTGAGAAGCAAAATCCGACTGGCCGGAAAAGGAAGCAGAGGTATATAAGAGCCCCCATCCCGCCGCAGCGACGTTCCTTTGTCTTACGGCATCTCCTTCCGAAGCGTATCCAGCGACTGTTCCTCCAGCAGCTTTGTCCGGTTCTCGCTCAGCTGAAAATGTATCGCCGCACCAATCAGCGTGTGCTCGATATCATCTGTGAAACCGAAGCGATACAGAAGATACGTCTGCTCCCGCGGCTCCAGCTTGTCCAGTGCCGCATAAAGCTCCCACAGGTTTTCCTCTTTTGATAAAGGCTTGCTCCGGAGGCAGGGCATACGGATCGGCAATCGCCTCAATCCGCAGCAGCCGCTCATCGCTGGATAGAATCTCATCGAGGTACACTCGCTCAAGGCCAAGGCCTTCCACACCGTCTTTCACTTTTACAGTTGCCATGCGATGCTCGAAAGACATCTGCGCTGTATGTACGAGGTCGAGCATGGCGTTCTTGATGGCAGGTGCGGCATAGGTCAGGAACTTGAGCTTCCGCGCCGGATCAAAGCCGTCAACGGCACGCAGCAGGCCGATGCTGCCCTCCTGCACCAGATCATCCACGTCGATGTTCAGGTCACTGCCCTCCAGCGACGAACTTCGGTATATGAGGTCAGCAGTCTGCACGATGAAGCCCATATTCTTTTCAACAAGAAGCTCCCGCGTGGCCCCATCGCCCTTCTGAGCCAAGGCGCAAAGCCGCTCATTGGTCAAGCTGGTCGGATTCATCGCTTGCCGCCGTTCCGGTCATGGAGAGGAACAACCTTCTGACCTGTGCCGTGTCAACACCGGGCAGATGGGAAACGGAGGCTGCCACCGCGCCCGCAATCTGCTCCTTTGTGATTTTTCGGTTCAGTCTTTGACCGCCTTTGGTCAACTCCGCATAGATGCTCTTCATCGCCTGTGCCGTAAGCTGGCGCGTAGGCGGCACCTCCACCTCGGCTTCCTTTTTCACGGCGCGGACAGCCTTCATAAAGGAGTTCTGAATGGAGCTTAAATCCGCCTGATCGATTGGCGTCCGCAGACTTTTGACCTCGTCCGCGGCCTGCGGCACTGTGCCCAGCATGGACGAAACCATCGAATAAAGCTGATTCTGCGCGGCAAATCCGGCGGTCAGCTCGTTATCCAGATACCGGGCGATCTGGTATGTGGTGTCGGCAAACTGCGGATTTTCCAGAAGGTAGCTGACGATTTTGGGGTTGACCTTCTGCGTATAGAGATTCCGCGCCGCCTCGACGGAGAGGCCCAGCTCCGAGATATCATAGTTTTTGCGATCCGGCTCGTCCACCTCGCCCAGCAGAAAGTCGGTGGACACCTCAAACGCGCGGGCGATGCGGATGATGCTCTCGTCGCCCAACTTATCCGTTTTGCCGCTGATGAAGCGGCTCAGCGCACTTTCCGAGCAGCCAATTTTCGCGGCCAGCTCTGCCTGCGTGACCTTCCGGGACTTCATCAGATCTTGGATACGGTCACGGATTTTTCCGGGGAGATATACCTGATCCATTGCTGTAAACGCCTCCTTTTCCGGCAAAATCTCTTACAAATATGCTGCATGATATTTTCAAGTATAGCATATAATTTCCGCAAAGTATAGAACAAATGTTTTACATTCAAGAGATACTTTTTGACACATTTCACTCATTATCATTTTTCTCGCCCTCCTGCTTGCATTTCTGCAAGATTTCAGGAGGGCTTTTTGTTTTCTTGAACATGCGCCGGATTTCGCCGGTCTACGCCGATTTCTCCGTATATTCAGGTGACAAAGGAAATTTGTCGCAAAAATCTGAAAGGAGAAATTGCCTATGAACCTATTTGAAGCCGTGAAAGCTGCCGTCACTCCGCGCATGGCAGCGGAGCGGTACGGACTGCCGGTTAGGCAAGGAAACATGGTCTGCTGCCCCTTCCACGCCGACCGCACGCCCAGCATGAAGCTGAACGAGGACTACTTCTACTGCTTCGGCTGCGGGGCAAGCGGCGATGTAATCGACCTTGCGGCAAGGCTGTTCAACCTGAGCGGTTATGACGCGGCGAAGAAGCTGGCAGCAGACTTCGGCATTGTCGAGCAGAAGCCATCCGTTCTGACGAAACTGAAGCGCAGCAAGTCGCAGGCGGAGCTGGAAAGCCGCAGCTTCCGTGTGCTGGGGGACTATCTGCAAATCTTGCAGGACTGGAAGGAGCACTGTTCCCCGCAATCGCCGGAGGACGCCATCGACCCGCGCTATGCGGAGGCCTGCCATATGCTCGAGCGCATCGGGAATATGCTGGACATTCTGACCTGCGGCACGCCGCAGGAGCGCGCCGAGGTGGTGGCTGACTTGCAGAAGGACGAGCGGCTCATGCGGATGGAGGCGCGAAACCGACAGATCAGGGAGGAATCACATGGAACGAAATGAACCGCCGCGCTGGATGCAGAATAAGCACTTCAACGAAGTCCTGTTCTGCGAGGACTTTCTGTCGGCGCACCCGATGGTCTGCGTGGACGGCAGCTTTTTCACCGTGGAGGGTCGCGTTGCTGACGAAGAGGGCATCCGCAAGCAGATCTATGGGATGCTGCGCCCGCATTTTACGAGCGGCACGGCTCGCCGCGCCACCACTCTTCTGGAAACGCTCAGGCTGGAGGCTTACACGCCGGAGCTGCCCATTCAGGAGGATCGGATCCATGTGGCAAACGGCACGCTGTTTCTCAATGGCGAGTTTCGCACCGAAAAGGAGTTCTGCCGCAACCGGCTCCCCATCCGATATGACCCAAGCGCGCCGCAGCCGGTGACCTGGCTGCGGTTTTTGTCCGACCTGCTGGAAGCGGAGGACATTTTGACCTTGCAGGAATACCTCGGCTACTGCCTGATTCCGACGAACCGCGGGCAGGTGATGATGCTGCTCAAGGGCAACGGCGGCGAGGGCAAGAGCCGCATCGGCGTGGTGATGCAGAAGCTGCTCGGCAGCAACCTGAAAAACGGCAGCATCGCCAAGGTGGAGCGCAGCCCCTTCGCCAGAGCCGATCTGGAGCACGAGCTGCTGATGGTGGACGACGACATGAAGCTGGAAGCGCTGAAATCCACGCACTATCTCAAGTCCCTCATCACCGCCGAAATGCCGATGGACTTGGAGCGCAAAGGCGAGCAGAGCTATCAGGGCAAGATGTACGTCCGGTTTCTGGCCTTTTCCAACGGCGATCTGGAATCGCTCTATGACCACTCGGACGGCTTTTACCGGCGGCAGCTCATCCTGTCGGTGAAGAAAAAGCCGCTAGATCGGGAGGACGATCCCTTTCTGGCGGACAAGCTCTGCGATGAGAGCGAGGGCATCTTTCTCTGGTGTCTGGAGGGCTTGCGCCGCTTGCAGGCCAACAACTTCCGGTTCACAGAGAGCAGCCGGACGAAATCCAACCGTGAGGATGCGCGGCGGGAGGCCGACAACGTGCTGTTGTTTCTCCGCTCTGAGGGCTACATCCGCCTGAAGGCCGACAGCGCCATCCCGTCCGCCGCGCTGTACGGCATCTATTGCCTGTGGTGCAGCGACAACGCCTACAAGCCGCGCTCCGCGCGGACGGTGAGCATGACCCTCAAAAAGCACGCCGACGAGTTCGGCCTGGAGCACGACAATCACATCCAGAACGCCCTCGGCAAGCGGGTCAACGGCTTCTGGGGCATCGAGGCGCTGGTCGCGCCGCCGGTTTTATGAGATCAGACACGAAATTCTCCATCCCATCCATCCCAAGCATCCCCAAAAACCCCGGATGGATGGGATAGATGGGATTGATGTTTTCAAGTTCAGCTGTGAAGGAGGACGTGGCCGCCAATCTGGCAGTGCTGAAACGGAAGGGGTATCTGTAAGGCAGGTGAAAACCGGAAAGAAATTTGCGCGGCGGCGAAATCATTCCACGAAACCGCGCTGCTCGGAATCGTGCACCGGCTTCGCGGATACGCGTGGATTTGCACGGTCTCCTGCGAAGTCACGCGGCTTCGGAAAGTCGATACCCCTCACTTACAAAGAGGGCATTGACCGCCGCTTTTCCAGCGGATTTCAGAAAGACAGAATATTACGCCAAACAGCGAAGCAGGTTTTCGGAAACAGAAACCCGCTTCGCTGTTTTCATCACGAAAAAACAGGAGGTTTTTATGAGCATCAGAAATGAGATCAAGGCGCAGATCGTCCGCGCCGGTTTTACGATGCAGGAGGTCGTTGACCGGCTGGCTGACGAATACGATTGGAGTGACAGCGTTTCCAATCTGTCCGCAAAATTGCAGCGGGAGAGCATCCGCTACAAGGAGGTTATGGAGCTGGCCGACGTGCTGGACTGCGACATCGTGTGGGTAAAGCGAGGGGATCGCCGATGAAAGCGCAGTACGCCATTCTCCGCTTTGCCAAATATAAGGGGCCGGAAATCGGGCATATTGAGTCCCACAACGAACGCACCAAGGAGAAATACGCCAGCAATCCCGACGTGGACACGTCCCGCAGCCACCTCAATTTTCATCTGGTATCACCGGAGCGCAAGTACCGAGCAGAAGCGGAAAAGCAGATCGCGGAAGCTGGCTGTCGCACGCGGTCGGACAGCGTGCGCGTCGTAGAGGCGCTGGTGACGGCCAGCCCGGAATTCTTCAAGGGGAAGAAAAAGGGCGAAATCAAAGCCTATTTTCAGGAGGCGCTGGGCTTTATCCAAGAGCATCAAGACCCGAAAACGATCATATCCGCCGTGGTGCATATGGACGAGAAAACGCCCCATATGCACCTTTCTTTTGTCCCGCTGACAGCGGATGGGCGGCTCTGTGCCAAAGAAATTGTTGGAAACAAGAAGAAGCTGACACAGTGGCAGGACAGGTTTTGGGAGCATATGGTCAAAAAATACCCGGATTTGGAGCGAGGCGAGAGCGCCAGCGAAACCGGACGCGACCATATCCCGCCGCGGGTGTTCAAGGAGGCTGTCCATCTGAACCGGATGAAGGAGCAGATACTGAAACTGATGACAGATACCAATCTTCTTAATAAAAAATCGAAAATGGAAGAACTGGAGGCATTGTTGGACAAATATGTTCCGGCAACAGAAGCTCTGCGGACGAAGCTCAGAAAGTATGATAAGGCGTACAAAGCGCTTTCTGATGAGAACAGCGCACTGGAAGCGGAATTACAAACAGCAAAAGATGCCAGCAAGGAAAAGATTGCGGACAGACTGAAATACGGAAAAACGGAGCAGGAGCTTTGTGAGCTTCATGCTCTGATAGACAACATACCACCGGAAATTGTAGCTGCTTATAGGAGAAAAACAACAGGATTGCAAAACGAACGTTGAGGATAGCTTATGAACAATGAATTGATGAGAGACGAAAACTTCATTCGTTGTTCTACGATGATCGCCGAACTGCTGATGAAGTATAAATCTATGGAAACAGAAGAAGACCAAGAGGGCTGGATGCAAGAAGGGGCATCCAGCCCTCTTCTTTTTTTACTGCGGCTATTGAAAAGTTTTCTGTTATCGTTTATACTGTTTGAAGCAGATGTTTATTACTGACAAAACAGAATGAAGGAGGTACCGTCCATGGAAAATGCATACATATATACACGTGTTTCAACTTTGATACAGGTGGACGGTTTTTCTCTTGAGGCACAGGAAGCAGAAATTAGAGCTTTTGCGGAAGCACGCAAGATCAATATTGTCGGGAAATATACGGATGAAGGTAAATCCGGAAAGAATGCCGAGCATCGTCCTGCCTTTACGCAGATGATGGAGGATATTCGGAGCAAGAAGGACAACATTCGTTATGTTCTTGTTTTTAAGCTTTCCCGTTTTGCCAGAAATACCAGTGACACCGCAAAGTACCTTCAGGAGCTTTCAAGCTATGGAATTGGTCTTTTAGGGATCAAGGACGGGATCGACACTTCAACCGTTACCGGCAAGATGATTGCAAATATTATGGGAGCTGTCGCGGAAGTCGAGCTTGAGAACATTCATGAACAGACGCTTGCCGGAAGACAGCAAAAAGCCAGAAACGGTCTCTGGAACGGAGCGCAGGCCCCGTTTGGATATTCTTTGAAGGATAAAAAGCTAATGATATATCCGAAAGAAGCGGAAACGGTCAAGGAGATTTTCCGGCTCTACACAGAGGAAGGGCAGAGCATCAGCTACATTGCAAAGAAACTTAATGATGAAAACATCCAGCGTGAGCAGCGCGGAAATGTAAAAATCTCTGGCTTTACAGACAGAACCGTTCGTATCATTCTCAGTAATCCGGTTTATGCAGGCATGATTTCCTACGGTCGCTGCCATACGGTAAAGGTTGAGGGAAAGAACAACGAAACGAAGGTCGTGAAGCAAGACGATGAAAGCAAAATTATCCTTGTGGATGGCGTACATGAACCGATTGTAAGCAAGGAGACTTTGCGTGAGATTTTGCGAAACAGTACATTCCCACGCCATGCAGCAAAATGCGAAAGAGCTATCTGCAAGCAGAGCATTGCTTCATCCGCTGAAAATCGCTGTAATCAGGAACAGCCCAGCATCACGCCAAACGGCGCGATGCTGGGCTTTGCTCACTGCTTTACAGATCTGCTTAGAGAGTTAACTAAGAAAACCAAGATTAGCCAGAGAAAGAGAATATTAGCCGAAAAGACGGCATAAGAAAACGCTGAACCACATCTGAATATAATAGTAGCAAAGAGACCAGTTGCATTCCATACCGTAGGGATCAAGTATAAACACCCAGCAACGATCAGCACCACACAAAACAAACCGGCAATACGGAAATAATCAGCCAGAACTCCTAAAAGGGTTTTTGTGGGATATTCCTTGTCTGTCGTTGTTTTTAGGTTTTTTGCATAGTCACTCCCGAGCAAGGCTGACACTGCAGCAATATATACGCCCATTGCAATAGATGCAACAGTGATGGCGGCTTCTGCCATCGGAGAAAAATCCAAGCCTAAGAGGACTGTTATGAAAAAGCTCCCCGTAAAAACCACTAAAAGAAGCAGCTTATGCCGTTTGTACATGGAAAATCACCTCAGCTCATGAAGAAGCAAGGCCCGAACTTCTGTCGGATCAAAATGTTCATTTTCATCTTTGGATGGAGATATGGCAATATGTTTCAATACAGAAGAAAAGTCAAATGTATGCTCGACACCATCATCGTCACACCCTATCACTACGACAGTATCAAATTCATACCTGTGTCGGCTGAAAATATCTATGATCTGCCGTCCTCCTCCATGCACAGGAATATCGCCATAAGCAATTTTCAACTGAATTTTGCTCGGCAAATCTTGTCCCCACATATTTCCGATCCGAGCAAAAAGATCTCCCCCTCGACTAAGCAGATTATCGACCTGCGTGTACTGAAATCCGCGTATGGTTTTTATTTTATTACAAAACTCATCTACGGATGTATAAATGTTGTTGATTTGAAATTCCTTTTGCAGTGTTTCGCTGAGGTATTGTTGCAAAAATTTGCGCCGATTAAGGTCATTAAGATACAGCAGATGCGTATCACAATCATAGCAAGCAAAGAACTGCTGACGTGGTTCTATTTGCTCTTTTGAGCGCGGATTGGGTTCTTTTTCACCTGTTTCCTTGTTTATCACATAGTCTCTAAAGCGAACTGCATCATCGTAATCACAAGACATCCAAAAGTACCGATCATCTATAATTTCCATATCGATAGAGTATAAATACTTTTGACGTTCCGGTTTGTAAGTCCGGTTACCTTTAGAAAGCACTTGCCGGAAGTCTTCCAGCGATGCTTCACGAATACCACCTACGCGGAGAAGAAAATTGCAAAACTTCACATTTAAGACCTCCTTTGTGATTCAAAGTGCTTTTGTGATCTCCAAAAATTTGCTCATACTGACAGCGCCCGTGGGGAGATCGTTATCATCCATAAACACCATATAATACCGGAACAGCGTCCCCGCATGGTTGCTCCACGCCTTACCCAGCGCGATTTTCTCCCGGCTGTCATCGTTTTTCAGGTGTTCGCCCTTGGTTTCCGCACAGATGAGCTTGCCGCTTTGGGTCATAATCAGAATATCGGGGTAGTGCTTGATAAAGCCGTTGATTGCAAAACCCTGACGGGCAATATTCCTGTGCCACCAGCGGACATTCGGCAGGGCGGTCAACTCCACAATCAGCTTCTGTTCCAGCTTGTTCATGTCGCCATCCTCAGCCGTATACAGCGAACGGGCGTATATGTCGGTATTGTTGGCGGGGTGAATGGACGCGGGCAGACGGAACGAGGGCATACAGACAATACGCTCCGTTTCCAACCACTTTTCAAAAATTTCCCGATAGTGGGCTTCCAGCAGTGTTTCGATCTTGTCACGGATCTTCGCCGCATAGCCCAGCGGGGCTTTCTCCATCGCGGCGAGCTGTGCTTTGTCCATATCGTCCACGATACGGTTTATGTAGGCTCGCAGTTCGGCGGCGTCCACCATATTCAGCTTGTTAAGCTGCTTGAACATCATATCCTTGCATTGACGCACCCGGCTTTCCGGCGGCAGATTGTTGAACCACTCTTTGAAGTACCGCTGTTCGGCGCTCTCCATCTTGAACACCTTCGGCAAACCGCCGTCCTGCTCCCGCACGTCGATTTCGCGGATTTCATCGTCTGCGGCGGCAAAGTCAATATCGTATGCCTTGCCCTTGAGGGTAAAGCCCTCTGCCAGCATTTCCTTGTCCAGCAGTTCAAAAGAACCGTCCGTAAACAAAGATTGCTCAACTTTCAGGAAAAACTGCGGGATTTGCAGCGTTTCAATATCCTCCCGGAACTGCGGGTTTACTTGGAATGATTTCACTTTATCCCGCACCTCCCACGGAAGATTGTCCATCATCGGGTCATTGTCTGTCTGTTGGATAGCGTCTGTATATGCCTTTTCGACCTCTGCGGCAGCGTCCAGCATGGTGTCGGCTTTCGGGGCAGTTTCAGGCGTTTGTGCCTGTTCTCTGCGCCGCTCCAACTCTGCCCCGATAGATTTCCCATCCAGCCCCGAAAAATCGTCCTCGGCGGTTTCCAAAGGGGGTTCCATTTCAGGACACCCTTGTTGATCAGGCAGCGTGATTTGTTCTGCTGGCTGTTCGGGAACCTGCGGTTTTGCGGACTCACCGATCCGATAGTCCTTATCGCTGAATCCTGCGCTGTTCAAGCCCTTGACGATATGCGCCACGGTGTTATTGAAATCGTTGGAAGAAGTCAGCACATAGGACATATTCAAAGCCGACTGCGTGTGCTGGCTCGTATGGGGCAAACGGAGAATCCGCCCTAAAATCTGCTCCACGTCAACCTGACTTGTCTTATTGGCAAGGGACGCAAGGATATAGGCAAAGGGGCAATCCCAGCCCTCTTTCAGAGCATTGACCGTGATAATATAGCGAATCGGGCAGTTTGGGGACATCAAATCGGTGTTTTTCAGTTCGTTCACATCGGCGGTACGAATGGCAATTTGCTCGGCGGGAATCCCGGCATCCACCAGCTTGTCCCGCAGTTTTTCAAAGGTGGTCGCGTCCTCCTTGCCTTTCGGCTGTGCCTGAAACAGCGCGATTGGACGGATATATTTGCCCGTCTTGGCGTACTCCGCATCTGCGATTTCTTCCAGCTTGTTCCGCAGGTCGATTGCATCAATCAGCACCTCGGATTGGCTGTCCCGGTTATAGACGATCACGGGCAGTTTGACCATGTGTTCGTTTTTCAGCTGCACCGCGTCCACATAGGAGATGATATTGCTCTCCTTTTTCGGCGTGGCGGTCAAATCCAGCACAAAGCAGGGATTGAAGTTTTCCAGCATTTCAAGGCTCAATTCCGACCGGGCATGGTGGCTCTCGTCCACGATGACAAGCGGGTTAAGCTGGTTGATGATCTGGAACAGTGCGGTTTCATCCGCTTTTTCAATGGGGCTGTCGGGCTTACCCAGCACCTTTGCAAACTCGGCAAGGTTGCTGTTCTCCTGATAGGCTTTCAAGACCTCCTTGCCGCGCCCACGGAACGAATCGTAGGACAGCACCATAACCGACAACTGCTCCGTTACGGCGGTGGGGTTGAAGTTCTGACCGTTCAAAAGCTCCTGCTTGGTGTAGACCTCCACACGCCCGCCGAAATCCACGTCGATTTTTTGACGGTAGGGGTGCTGCGGGTTCTTCAGTGATTTTGCCGTTTGCGTCAAAATCGCGTCCGACGGAACAAGCCACACGACCGCCTTTGTCTTGGTAGCGGGGAGCGCGTCAAAGATGGGGCGAACGGCGTTGCAGGCAATAAAGGTCTTGCCGCCGCCTGTCGGCACCTTGAAGCAGAGGTTTGGAACACCGGGTATCACGTTTTGGTATAGCCCTAAAGTCGGGGCTGATTTTTCCTGCCAAAACAGGCGAAACGCCGCTGCGTCACTCTTTGTTTCGTTCAGCAGTTCCAGATAGCGGGTCAGGTCCGCTATAACCTTTTTCTGATATGATTTCAGTTCCATACAGCGAACACCCCCTTACAGTCTGCTAATATCGCGCGGAATTTTCTTAAATGTGATGCCCATTTTTGCCAGCTTATCCTCGCTGATAGAGCAGCGGTCGGCGTAGATCACCGTCCCATCAGCTTTTTCCGTAATGGTGGAGAGAAACGCATAATCCAGTACCGTCACGCGCTGCGGCTCGTAGTAGAAGTAATAGCCTGTGCTGTTGTGCTTGCCGAGGTAATACGGATTGTCGCCGATAGGTGGGGCGTAGGGCTGCTTGGTTTCCATGAACCAGATGTATTCCCGGATTTTCTCCGGGGCAACCGCTTCATTCAGGCAATCGCCCACAAGCAGCGGTTCGCCCAAGTCATAAAAGCTGAAATTGCCGCCCGTACCCGCCACGGCATTCTTGCCCTCGCCGTAGCCATTGATAACACGCTTGACGCGTTCGGCGGTGATGCTGTCAGCATAGTCTCCCATTTCAACAAGGATGATTCTTCTGCATCCACCATCATTCTTATTCATGTTAAGAACCGCTTGCGCTGTTGTACCAGACCCAGCGAAAGAATCAAGTACAATCGAGTCTTTTCTTGTAGCAATTTGAATTATACGCTGTATCAATCGAACAGGTTTTGGATAGTCAAAAGCTGTTGGCGTACCGAAGATTTTTCCAATCTCTTTTGTAGCTTCCTGCGAATGCCCGACGCCCTTGTTATCCCACCAAGTCCAAACGTTTTTACCCTCCCGTTCAGATAAGTAGGTCTTTCGACGCGGTATGCCCTTTCCGTCAGCTCCAAACCACATTCGTCCTTCATCACGTTGCTTGATAAACTCACTCTCCACGTTTTTCCAACAACGACCTTCTGGGGGAGTATATCTCGCTCCGCCTGGTGTAATAATTTCATACATCTGGTTCGGACGAAAACCCTGCGCTGTAAAATCGCTCGATGCCCACGGACCACGGGGGTCATTATCTGGATTTTTATAATTCTCGGCATCTTCTTCGCTTAATGCAACTTTGCTTATTGCGTTAGGGAGATAAGAGATGTCTTTACAATACGCGCATACATATTCGTGGGCGGTACTTACCAATTTACGCATATCGGGAGAGGTGCGTTTTTGCCAAACAAATTGTGCCAAGAAATTATTTTCACCAAAAATTTCGTTACATATCATCCGTAGTAATACTTGCTCTCTGTCATCAATGCTGATGAAAATAACACCATCGTCCGCCAGCAGCTTTTGCAGCAGCTTCAAGCGCGGGTACATCATGCACAGCCACTTGTCATGGCGGGTCAAGTCCTCGCCCTCTTTGCCGACAACCTCACCCAGCCACTTTTTGATTTTCGGATCGTTGACGTTGTCGTTATAAACCCAGCCCTCGTTGCCAGTGTTGTAGGGCGGATCGATGTAGATGCACTTGACGCGCCCCTCGTACCGGGGCAGCAGGGCTTTCAGGGCTTCAAGGTTGTCACCCCGGATAATCATGTTGTCGCTGCCGTTGTCCTCGCTATGCTCCCCGTTTTCGTCAAAGCTATACTTGCGCTCCAACACCCGGAACGGAACTTCCTGATGATGATTGATAACCTTGCTCTTTCCAATCCATTCAAGTGTTGGCATGGCTGATTTCCTCCATAATCGTGTTATCCTCATTTCAAATGAGGGTTTTTCTACCCTGACCCTCAGCAGTAATGAGGGTCACTCCTGTCTATGTCTGTGCAGTGGTTATTGTGGTGAAAGACCTATCCTGTCTCGGAAGGACTAAATCTTTGTCAAACACTGTCATCGTTTGTCGAATCGACGATTTAGGTAGATTCGTGACAAGGGATCAGTGCGCCCATTCGCACCCGCGAGGTGGAATAGACCCCATTATTTCGAGTTAGAGTCGCTGATATAATCTGCGGCTTATTTTTCATTTTCGGCAGTTTTTTTGATATACTTGCCGTTCTTGATTCTCGCGTCCGCTGGCTTCTCTGCGTCCTCTGGAATCCCCCAGACCGAGCCAATGCGGATAGCACCGGGGACGCGCCCCTCGCCGCACAAAATCTGAATACGGCGGGTGGAGATGCCCCAGCGTTCGGCGGTTTGCGCGATAGATAAATACTTCATGGGTAGCACTCCTGTTGCAGTTAAGTTCCGCGTCTGCTTATAAAATCACAGTATAATTATAATCGTCAAAGCGAATAAAAGCAAGGGCTTTCTGAAAAGTTCAGGAAGTATTTTCAATTCAGACATGAAAGGGGTGTGGGGATTCCCCAACAACAAAATGAGCAGTTCGGGCGCAAGGCTGAACCGCTCATTTTTCCGGTGTGTACGGACACCGGATGTGCTTGCTACTCTCTCAAATCTCATATCCGCAGATACAACGCGCTCCCGCTTTCGCAAAAGCAGGGGCGCATATTTTTTGAAAATCTTCCGTTTCGATACCTGCGTTTTGACTTAAAAATGTCCGTTGTAAAGTGAAAGGAAAAAATTTTTGCCGCCATACTCAACAAACGGCAAAAAGGTGTCCGTTGTAAAGTGAAAGGAGTTCTTTGATATGCCAGACCGCACACGACCCATCCGCAAGGAAATCTGCCTAAATGAGCAGGAATTGAGCGTAGTTCGCCACAAGATGAATCAACTCGGCACCCGCAACTTCGGCGCGTATGCCCGGAAAATGCTGATTGACGGGTACATCATCAAGGTCGATTACACCGAGCAGAAAAAGTTAGCTGCCGCTGTCAGCAGGATTGCCACAAACATCAACCACGTCTGCCGCCGCATCAACAGCACCGGGCATTTCTACGATGCCGACGTTGCCGAGCTGAAAGAACGGATGGCTGACGTATGGGAGCTGCTGAAAGTACAGCAGAGAAACGAATTGTAATTCGGGAAAGGAGTACAGATATGCCGCGCATGAGCAAATCAAAAAAGCTGGAATGGTCGTTCTTCCTGAATGACCGGGGACGCAAGGCGTACAACACGCTCTGCCGCCGCTGCGTCCACGATTGCAAGCAGAGTTTCCGGGCGGTTGTCGTTATTTGCCCGCATTATCAATCCAAGAGGGCAAAAAAGGGTGGTACATCTGCGTACTCCCCTCGCGGACCCGATGGAACGCCACCATGAATACCGCAGACACCGAAAGGAAGTGATACGCCATCTATATCAAGATTGATACCTCGCTCCCACCGTTCATTCCTTTGCCACAATTTATGGTAGTCAGCGAACATTCCATCAACGCTAAACTGCTGTATGCCCTCCTGCTGAATCGCACGATGCTTTCGCAAAAATCGGGGTGGGTATCAGAGGACGGAAATGTGTATGTCATCTACACAATCAAGCAGATGGCGAATGACCTGAATCGGAGCGAAAGAACGGTAAAAACCGCCTTGTGCGAACTGGAAAATGCCGGGCTGCTGACTCGCGTCCGACAGGGCTTGACCAAGGCTAACAGGCTGTTTCTGCAAATGCCCGATGGGGTGCAGCTTTCTTCCCCTCTGATGGGCAAAGGCTGCCTTTCAGAAGTGCAGAAAACCGCCCCTCTTGATGGGCAGAAATTGCCCACAAGTAATACTAATACAGAATATAAAGAACAGAGTAAGACCGAAAGAGTAGAGAGTACGCGCCGCCGATATGGAGAGTATCAAAATGTTTTTCTGTCAGGAGAGGAATATTCCCGGCTGGAGACGGCTTATCCCGGCAAAGCTGCCGAATACATTGAGCGGCTGTCCCGGTACATGGCTTCCAATGACAGGCACTATGCCAATCATTACGCCACCATCAAGAAGTGGTTAGACGAGGACAGCAAGGGCAGGAGAGCGAAAAACTACACTTACGACGATAACGAGGGAGAGTGTCTATGAATCCGATTTTTACAAAAATGGTTGATGCCGTTGAAGCGGCTAATGCCGCACCTGACGATTACATCAATTCCGCTGATGGGCTGAAATACTGCGGCAAGTGCCATACGCCGAAAGAAGCCTTTTACCCCGCAGACCTTCAGGCACAGGGCTTTACCAAGCACCCGGTTATGTGCAAGTGCGTCGCCGAACGCCGAGAACGGGAAGAAGCGGAGCGTCGGGAATATGAGAGAATGTCTTACATGACGATGCTCCGCAGCGAGGCGTTCCGCGATATGCCCGCCGCTGGCTGGCGGTTTGAGTCAGCCGCAGTTACAACGCCCCAGCTTGCAAAGGCGAGGGGTTACGCGCAGAACTGGGACGAGTTCAAAAAAGCAGGAATCGGGCTGCTCCTGTTCGGGAATGTCGGCACGGGAAAATCCTATGCCGCTGGATGCATTGCCAACGCTCTGATTGACCGTCTGGAGTCCGTCCTCTTTGTGGGAATGTCTGATGTAGTCAACCGTATGCAGGGTAACTTCGGTTCGGACCGCGACAATTACATGAAATCGCTTATGCGCCCCGACCTCCTCATTCTGGATGATTTGGGGGCAGAACGTAACACCAGCTTCGGTAAGGAGCGAGTGTTCGATGTGGTTGACAAACGGCTGCTGACCGGCAAGCCCATGATCGTCACCACGAATATCCCGCTTTCCGTTATGAAGCAAGCTGTCGATCTGGATGACCGCCGAATTTATGACCGCATCTTGGAGGTCTGCGTCCCGATCATGTTCGATGCAGACAGCTTCCGCAAAAGCACCGCTGCCGACAATCTGAAAACGGCGGCTCGTCTGCTCGGCTGATAAACCCAAGAAAGGAGCTTTTACATGGAGAATTGCATCGGCACCGTTCCGATCCATCTGAAAATGACACTGACCACCAAGGAGGCGGCAGAATACAGCAACATCGGCATCAACAAGATCGACAGTATGCTCCGCTCGCCCAACTGCCCCTTCGTTTTGTTTGTCGGCACAAAGAAGCTGGTCAAACGAAAGGAATTTGAGCAATTCATCAGTGAGAAACTGGTGATATAAGAAGTTCCGAAAAATTTACAAATTGCCGGAGAGTTTTTCACAATAACTACTTGAGGGAATGGACAAAATCTGCTATACTTATCGTGTAGCAGTGCGTCCATTTCCCTTCAAGGGAAAGGAGCATTTCATGGGAAAAAATCTCAAAGGAAAAGACTGCGGTAAGGGTATCTACCAAAGAAAGGACGGTTTATACAGCGCACGATTTGTTGATAAAACAGGAAAAAGGCATGAGAAATATTTTCAGACTATTCCCGAAGCAAGGAATTGGATGGAAGAAGCGAAATATGCCGACAAGCACGAAGAAGTTTTTGTTGCCACCGAAACAACGGTTGACCAATGGTTTAGTTTCTGGATTGAAAATATAGTAGGTGACTTAGCCCCTAATACGCTCCGCAATTATCGGGAGCGATATTCCAAAAACATTCAGCCCGTTATCGGTAGAATGGCGATTGCCAATGTCAAGCCCATGCACTGTAAGCAAGTCTTGATTCGGATGGACGCTGATTATGCTGGTTCTACTATCCGACAAGCCTATATTGCTATGGGCACATTGTTCAAGGCGGCGAAAATGAATGACTTGATTGCCAGACACCCAATGGATGGTGTGCGGTTTACAAAGCCAGTTCGTGCTGTGGATGATATAAAGTTTCTTACTTGCGATGACCAACAACGTTTTCTTGAAGTTGCCCAGCGTTCCCACAACTATAACCAATACGCCCTTATCCTCGAAACAGGCTTGCGTACTGGCGAAATGATTGGATTAACTTGGGATGCGATTGACTTTGAAAAACGAACACTTACGGTCAACAAGACTTTGGAGTTTAGGCACGCTCAAAAATACTGGCGTGCAGGTCCTCCAAAGACTCAACAGAGTTATCGCACAATTCCCTTGACGAACAGAGCCTACGATATTCTGAAAAGCATTTGGGATAGCCGGGATAACAGGAAAGAATCTCCCTTGCTTTCACAGACGCTTGAATACATAGACAGGCGCACAGGCACAACCTCACAGCTTGTTATGCGTGACCTTGTTTTTATCAACTGGCGTACAGGAGAGCCAGCGAAGAACAGCTCCTATGATACCCACCTTTACAAGCTCTGCGACGAAGCAGGGATAAATCGCTTTTGTATGCACGCTCTACGCCATACTTACGCCACAAGAGCCATCGAAAGTGGTATGCAGCCGAAAGTGCTGCAAAAGCTATTGGGTCATGCCAGTATCAAGACAACGATGGATAGGTATGTTCATGTAACTACCGATTCGCTCGACCAAGCTGTACGGCAGTTTGAGTCAAAAGGGTTTTCTGACATAAAACTCAATGCGAAAATGGCGTAAAAATGGCGTAGTAGCCGAAAAGCCAAAACCCGAAAACCCTTGCAAATCAAGGAAAAATCGAAGGAGAATGAGTATATATGAAATTAGGTATCGTGGGACTGCCCAACGTGGGTAAAAGCACTCTGTTCAACGCCATCACCAACGCCGGGGCGGAGAGCGCCAACTATCCGTTCTGTACCATCGAGCCCAACGTGGGCATGGTGGCCGTGCCGGATGCCCGGCTGGACAAGCTGGCGGAGATGTACCAGCCGGACAAGAAGACCCCGGCGGTCATCGAGTTCGTGGACATCGCGGGTCTGGTGAAGGGCGCCAGTCAGGGCGCGGGACTTGGCAACAAGTTTCTGGAGAACATCCGCCGCACGGACGCCATCGTCCATGTGGTGCGCTGCTTCGACGATGAAAACATCATGCATGTGGTGGCGGACGCCAGCCAGAATGTGCCGGTTGACCCGCTGGGCGACATCGGCACCATCGATCTGGAGCTGATCATGGCCGATCTGGAGATGGTGAACCGCCGGGTGGAGAAGGCGGCCAAGGCCGCTAAGGGCGACAAGAAGTTCCTCCACGAGGCGGAGGTATTCAAGGCCCTGGCGGAGCACCTGGACGGCGGCAA
>OHGG01000324.1_pt1 | contig 28962 bp, 23 predicted proteins | sample 1567641 | NCBI WGS metagenome assembly OHGG01 (sample SAMEA3879561, study PRJEB24766) | human gut metagenome | biome: human-associated habitat; feature: feces | place: USA | collected 1985/1987
CGCGAGCTGGGTTCAGAACGTCGTGAGACAGTTCGGTCCCTATCTGTCGTGGGCGTAGGATATTTGCAAGGAGCTGTCCCTAGTACGAGAGGACCGGGATGGACGCACCTCTGGTGCACCAGTTGTCACGCCAGTGGCACAGCTGGGCAGCTATGTGCGGAACGGATAAACGCTGAAGGCATCTAAGCGTGAAGCCGCCCTTAAGATAAGATATCCCTTCTGTTTACAGAGTAAGACCCCTTGAAGACTACAAGGTTGATAGGCTCAAAGTGTAAGTGCGGTGACGTATTTAGCTAGCGAGTACTAATCGGTCGAGGGCTTAACCTTATTGGTTATGACTACTCCTTTTAACTAACAGCTTTATCATTATTCAATTTTGAGGATTCATTCCTCTTTACTAAGTCGGTGGCGTTTGAGTTGAGGTCACACCTGTTCCCATGCCGAACACAGTAGTTAAGCTCTTCTTCGCCGAAAATACTCGGACGGTAACGTCCCGGTAAGATAGGGTGCTGCCGACACTTTTACTAAACAGAGAAGATACATTCTTCTCTGTTTAGTCATATTCCTCCTTAGCTCAGTCGGTAGAGCATTCGGCTGTTAACCGAAGGGTCGTTGGTTCGAGTCCAACAGGGGGAGCCAATGGTTCTGCGAGTTATTCGCAGAACCTTTTTTGTTGCAATTTTAAAGCCGTTCGCTTATAACGAACGGCTTTTTTACTCGAATTTTGAATTGTATTTTTGTATAATGACAGCGGCTAAAGTCAGTATAATGTAGCCGGCTGTCACCTCAAATGGAAACTTAACTATTGCCGGCTGCGGGATCATAAAAGGTAAAGTTGATATCGCACAGCATGGCGGAAAATACAATTTGCACTTGCTGCATAGTGTAAATATCACAGTTGAAGAAATAATAGCCCCTAGTGTGAGCGTTAGACCGAACTTTTCTGATATGAAAAATCTTGTAAACGCACCTGTAAAAGCCGCCGCAGCTATCAATAAGACTGCTGTGTATTTCCTTTTTATAAGTTTTGAGCCTTTGTTGCTAAGTTCAAAAAATGCAACTATAAGCGGAGGTGCTATGAAAAATATTTCGTGAAAATTTGCTGGCAGGATACAGATAACTAATGCTGTCATGATTTGGATCGCTCGCAGTTTTAAAAGCTGTGAGGTTGGTTTGACAGGCGAAAATTCGTATTTTTCATGTAGTCCTAGGTGTTCCAAAATCTTTTGTGAAAGCAGAATGACTGAGGTCATTAATGCCACTGAAACAATATATATCGGGCTTTTTGTGTTCATTAGTATAGGCAAAATGCAAGCTGAAATTGCTGGCACAAAGCTTGTCTTTGAAAGAGTGATAATGCCTACGGTTGCCAAAAGTCCCAGTGCGATCTTTAGAATGAGAATTTCAGTCGTGAACTTGACTATGCAAACGCCTATGACGGCGGCGGAAACTATTGCGGCAAAAAGCTGTGTCCGTGATGTGTTCCATGATTGCACAGGTGCGATGAGTGCACCCATTGCCACCGCCGTTATCTCAGGAAAAATTATTTCCTTTTCCCCTAAGATCTCAGCCGAACCTACCATTAACGCCACCACAGTAAGCGAAATTGCCATTGATATGTTTTGATTTTTGTTCATAATTCACCTTGATGTTTTTTCTATATTATAACACAAGGCTGCAAATTTTTCAATCACCGCTGTCAAAAAGACTTGTCTGACCGTCCTTTTCCTGAAACTCGTTTATGTACTCAAAGATATCCTCAGGCTTATACATTACACCGTGACTTTTACATTCCGCTGTGAAAATATCCATAAGTCGCTTGTTGTTTGGACTGCTGCAAATATAGGAATTTCCGTAGGGGTTAATGTACTTATCTTTTAGCTTGGGGAAATGCTCGTCAAGCTTGCTGTAAAAATACTCACGGTCGCCCTTACGAAGTGTAACGCCAAAATCAAAACAAATTATCCCCTTGACCCCTGCATCAAAACACATATCAAGTATTTGCCTTAGATTTTCCTCAGTATCATTAATGAAAGGTAGTATCGGCGTCAGCCATACGACAGTTGGGATACCACGCCGCTGAAACTCTTTTAGAACCTCATACCGCCGCTTGGTGGTACAGACATTTGGCTCAATAAGCTTGCAAAGGTTTTCGTCAGCAGTTGTAAGGGTCATTGCTGTCACAGCCTTGCTCTTGCGATTTATGCGGTCGATAATGTCAATGTCACGGAGAACTTTGTCTGACTTTGTGATAAGCGTTGCACCGAATCCATACTTTTCTATAAGCAGCAAACTTTTGAGCGTAAGCTGAACTGTCATCTCAATAGGCATATAAGGGTCGCACATTGAACCCATTCCTATCATGCACCGGCGGCGTTTGCGTTTTAAAGCCTCTTCAAGCAGTTCTACTGCATTTTCTTTTATTTCGATATCTTCAAAATCATGCTGCATATTGTAACAAGCAGAACGACTGTCGCAATAGATACAGCCGTGTGAACAGCCACGATACAAATTCATGCCGTTTTTTGTCGAGAGTATCCCTTTGACCTTTGTAAAGTGCATAGCTTTTCCTCCGTGATTTGTTATTAATAATATAGCACATACGTTCTCACTTGTCCAGGCTTGAAAATGATCAATAAAGGTGTTATAATGGATAAAAAGCCAAAAGGAGCGGTGAAAATGAGAAGTATACCTACTGATATTTATATAGAAAGCGGTGCTGTGAAAGCCCATGGCAGTGAGATAGCGGCACTTGGCAAGAAGGCTATGATAGTCACGGGAAAACATTCTTCTGCGGTCAATGGTTCGCTCGATGATGTCAGGGCAGTGCTTGAAAGTCAGGGTATCGAGTATGTGATATACAACGATATTGAGGAAAATCCGTCTGTGGAAACGGTCTATATTGCGGCGACTGCTGCGGTGAAAAAGGGTGTTGATTTGTTTGTTGCAGTCGGCGGCGGTTCGCCAATGGACGCAAGCAAGGCTATCTCAATGCTCGCAAAGAATGGTATCGTCTGCGAAAATGCAGAATTATCTGAGAATGCAGGTGTAATAAAAGCTGAAAAAAGTGATGTTTCAGACAGTATCGGCAGAGTGGAAGAGCTGCTTTACACACCTGCACCGCTGCCTTTTTATCCAATAGTCTGCGTTCCTACCACCTGCGGAACAGGTTCTGAGGCAACGCCGTATTCAATTCTGACCTCACACATCAAGCAGACCAAGAAATCTATTGCACACAAGATATTCCCGTCACTTGCACTGGTGGACTATCATTACCTGAAAACCTCGTCATATAGTGGAATGAAAAGCACCTGCGTTGACGCACTTGCACATATGATAGAGTCAAGGCTGAACACCAATGCCAACACATTCAGCCGTGCGTATGCGGAGGAGGGCATGAGGCTGTGGGCAAGCTGCAAGGGCTGTCTTGAAACGGAGGATAGCTTTGCAAACATGACTGACGAGCAGTTTTCCACGTTTATGCAGGCGTCAGTTTTGGCAGGCATGGCGATATCCTACACAGGAACGAGCATACCTCATGGTCTGAGCTACACCCTCACCTATGAAAATGGCGTGCCGCATGGAAAGGCAGTTGGCGTGTTTTTGTCAGGCTTTTTGAAAAATTACGGCGACAGCAGTTTGGCTGGATATGTTGTCAAAGAGCTTTTAGGTTTTGAAGATATTGACGCTTTCAGGGACTATATCCGCCGACTTTTCGGTAAGCTTGAAATATCCGATAAGCTTTGGCAAAAGGACAGTGACGGCATACTTGCAAACCCTGCCAAGCTTAAAAACTATCCTTTTGGGCTTACTGCTGAGGTGCTTGACGATTACGTTGGGTATTATAATGGATAAAAACAGCTGTTAGGGCGGGGTGCCCTGACAGCTGTTTGTTATTCCAATATATAGTCCTTGACCAGCGGATAAATGGCTTTATAGCCCTCTTCCTTGATGTGTATGCCCTCGTATGTGTATTCGGCTTTCAGCCTGCCTTTTTCATCTTTGAGAGGGGCGTTCACGTCGATATACTTTGCACCAAGCTTGTCGGCAAGCTTTTTTACCTCTTCGTTCGCAGCAGCTATCTTTTCATTGCTGCGTATTTTCAGGCATTCTCTTGTTTCCTCCGTGGCAGCCTCAGGGTTCACGGGATAATATGCCATAAGGTATATCTTCACATCAGGCACTCTTTTGATAGTTTCACAGAGGATATACTCGTAATTCTTCACGACAGTTGACATTTCGATCCTTGTATCGCTAAGGTCGTTCGTGCCGATATTTATAAAAAGCTTAGACGGTTCAAGGTCAAGTATGCACACGTCTATAACGTTGATAAGCTCGTCGGTAATGAAACCGCCGATACCACGGTTGTATATAGTGACGGGGAGTTTGTCATCAGCGGCAAACTGCTCGATAGGGAACATTTCCATAAGCGATGAACCTGCAAAAAGCACGCTGCCTTTTTTTACGCTCTCATTCATTTTTCTGTATCGTTCAACTTTATATTCTTTTGTCCAAACAATTTCGCTCATTTAAGCTCACCTTTCTTACATTTCGATCATTTAATTGTACCATGTTTGGGGCGGATTTTCAATAGCTTTGCGGATATATATTTCTCTGTGCAGTAATTTTGTCGTATATGATAAAAATATTGTTGAATTTGCTATATTATCACAGAATTGTTAAATATGTCGTTGACTTTTGGTGAGCAGTGTGATAAAATAAAATAATATGAAGTATTGTGTATAAATTGTACTCAATGCATATTTGCAAAGATAAAAACTGTGTTAAATTATACAGAGAGGCGATAATAATGAACATACCATTTTCACCACCTGATATTTCTGAACTGGAAATAAAAGAAATAACTGAGGCATTGAGATCTGGTTGGATAACTACTGGTCCGAGGACCAAGGAATTTGAAAAGCGGATAGCTGAATACATAGGCACGGAAAAGGCTTGCTGCTTTAATTCGCAGACAGCTTGTGCAGAAATGGCTCTTAGACTTCTTGGCATCGGCGAGGGTGACGAGGTCATAACGTCAGCGTATACATACACTGCATCTGCATCAGTGGTACGTCATGTCGGTGCGAAACTTGTGCTGATAGATACTCAGAAGGACAGCCTTGAAATGGATTATGACGCTCTTGAGGCTGCCATAACAGATAAGACAAAGGTCATCATACCTGTTGATCTGGGCGGAGTGCCTTGCGACTATGACAGAGTGTTTGATATTGTCGAAAGAAAAAGGGCTCTTTTTAAGCCAAGCGATAATAAAATACAGCAGGCTATGGGCAGGATAAGCGTCAATGCTGATACAGCACACGCCTTTGGTGCAAAATGGCATGACAGAATGGTCGGCAGCATTGCAGACTTTTCAAGTTTCAGCTTTCATGCTGTAAAGAATCTGACCACAGCAGAGGGCGGAGCCCTTACATGGAGAAACATAGACGGTATTGATAACGATGAGCTCTATCATCAGCTCCAGCTTTTCAGTCTGCATGGTCAGAGCAAAGATGCACTTTCAAAGACCAAGCTTGGTGCATGGGAATATGATATCGTTGGAACATGGTATAAGTGCAACATGACTGATATTGCGGCTGCAATGGGTCTTAAACAGCTTGACAGATATGCAGGTATGCTTGAGAGAAGAAAAGATATCATCAGCAGATATGATGCCGCGTTTGTGCCTATGGGAGTTTCAGTTCTTTCTCATTATACAAGTGACCATACATCTTCAGGTCATTTGTACATAACAAGAGTTCCAGAAATAACACCTGAGCAGCGAAATGAAATAATAATAAAAATGGCTGAAAAAGGCATTGCCTGCAATGTTCACTACAAACCACTGCCTATGTTCACAGCTTATAAGCAGCTCGGTTTTAGGATAGAAGATTATCCTAATGCCTATGCTCATTTTGAAAATGAGATCACTTTGCCGCTGCATACTTGTCTGACGGACGAACAGGTCGAGTATGTTATAGAAAATTATACGAGAATTCTTAAAGATTATATTTAGGGGTATGTAGACTGATGTTGAAAAAGTGGGAAGATCTGCCTAAGTTTATGCAGACAAAGGAAGTCCGTGAGTATTATGATATACTTGCCAAAAAGGGTTTCAGCCTGCGTGTAAAGCGGTGCTTTGATGTTGTGGTGTCGCTGGTCATGATAATTGTACTGCTCCCTGTTTTGGCGATCATTTCGCTGCTTATTGCGGCAGACTCCAAGGGTGGGGTGCTTTTCTGTCAGGAACGTGTTACACAGTATGGTAGGAGATTCAAGATATTTAAGTTCAGGACAATGGTAAAGGACGCAGACAAGCTCGGTTCTCAGGTAACCGTAGACAATGATATGCGTATAACTAAGGTCGGAGGAGTTTTGAGAAAATATAGGCTTGATGAACTTCCTCAGCTGTTCAACATTTTCCTTGGCGATATGTCATTTGTAGGAACTCGTCCTGAAGTCCCGAAATATGTGGAAAAGTATACTCCTAAGATGATAGCAACACTTCTTATGCCTGCAGGTGTTACTTCTACTGCAAGCATTAAATATAAGGACGAGGCTGAATTACTGGAAACGGCTGATGACGTTGATATGGTCTACATAAAAAAGGTATTGCCTCAGAAGATGAAATATAATCTTTATGATATAAGAAAATTTTCAGCAGCTGAGGATATCTTTATAATGATAGATACTGTTATTGCGGTTTTGAAATAGCGGAGGATAAAATGTCTGATAATTGTAAAATGGTTTCTGTTATAATCCCTGTTCTTAACGAAGAAAAATATATCAGTGAACTTATAAGATCTTTGGCTGGGCAGGACTATCCACACGAATTAATTGAGTGGCTCTTTGTTGACGGTGGTTCTTGTGACGATACCATTCGTTTGATAAAAGAAGATCTAAATAAGTATGGTCTTATTGGCTGCGTTTTGAACAACGAAAACAAAACAGCACCGTATGCTTTTAATATTGGTGTGGAAAATTCAAAGGGCGATATCATAATCCGTATGGACGCACACGCTGAGTTTCCTGAAAACTACATAAGCAGATGTGTATATTATCTTGAAACAACAGACGCTTGGAATGTAGGCGGATACTGTATCACAAAGGGAAGAGGCAGTGTCGGAGAATGTATTGCTCAGGTCCAGTCGTCAAAATTCGGCGTTGGCAATTCAACTTTCCGTGTATCTCAGGAAACCGCATATGTTGATACTGTTCCATTTGGTGCATTTCACAGAGAACTTTTTGATAAGATAGGACTTTTTGATACTTCGCTGCCAAGAAGTGAAGACAATGAGTTTAATTATAGGATCAGAAAAAATGGCGGTAAAGTCCTTATGGCAGGAGATATTTACTGTACTTATTATTGCAGGGACAAGGTTTCTTCGTTTGCACAGATGTCTTTTGCTAATGGAAATGCAGTAGGTTATACAAAGCTCTGTCATCCGGGTGTAATGGGGATAAAATATCTTATACCTTTTGCATTTGATCTTTCAATAATAGGAGCATTGCTTTCGCTGCTCTCAAAGAAGTTTAAAATATTCAGACCGCTTTTTGCACTGGAATTTATAGTATATTTCTTTCTTGATATTGCTGAATCATTCAGGAACAAGTTGAGATTGCCGCAAAAGGTGCTTACAACTCTGCTGTTCCCGATATTCCATATCAGCTACGGTGCAGGTACTTTTAAAGGATTGGTCAAAGGTCTGAAAACTAAGATCAAAAAATAATATAGTGGTGGGAGGTCGTGTCATGCTAAAGAAAATAGAATATAGTAGGCTGTGTTTTCTTATAATACCCATTGCTGTTTTTGTTTTTTCTTTAATTATGACAGGCGATTTCTTTTTTACTCTGATGTTTACAACATGGCTGACAATGGCTGTTCACTATCTCAGACATCCAAATGAAAATGTCGTGATACTCAGCTTTTTGGCAGCGTTGTTCACCTTTTTAATGGGGCGTGAGGTCATTTATCAGTTTACTGGCGTTTGCGAGTACCTGATGTTTGATGACGTTTCTTCAAACCGCCATACTTTTATTTCTATCACGATAGCTCTTTTGTTCTCGGCTTTTGGCTATAGCTATTTTAAAAGACGAGATGCAAAAATGCCCAATTATAGAAAGCTGAAATGTCAGCGTTATAATATGGGAAGTATGGTAAATGAGCTTAGAGTAGTGTCTAAGCTGGTGTTTTATTTTACATATATCTTTTATTTTATAAGACTGATTATTGAAATAATCAATATAAGAAATGTTGGATATGTGGAGTCTTATCAAAACGGTATGGGTGCGTCAGTGCCTTGGATCGTTGACAAATTGCAAATATTTTGTCCTGCGGCATTTTTTGTTTTTCTTGCTACTTTTCCTAAAAAGAGAGAGGCTAGGCTGCCGATAATATTGTATCTTGTATATAATGTGGGTACGTTATTGACAGGACAGCGTTTCCCTGTTATGGCAGCAGCTTTTTTTGTGCTTATTTATTTTTCTATCAGAAACAGATGCGGCGAAGTATGGCTGAAGAAAAAGTATGTTATAATCCTCGTTATCTGTGCACCGTTTGTTCTAATAGGTCTGTATGTTTTTGACGGCATACGAACCGGCAAGGGTTTTCAGCTCAACGGATTATTCAGCGGAGTGACTGACTTTTTCAGTATGCAGGGCAGCAGTATAAATCCTATAAAATATGGATATCATCTCAGAGATATTATTCCTGACAGAGCTTATGGAATAAGCAGTATAATGTCAAATATTTTAAATCAGGGTGGCTCAGGCAATACACTTGAGTATGCTTACAATGGTCATTCATTTGCAGCTATTATGACTTGCTATGTTTATGGCGAGGATATGTATCTTGCGGGTCATGGAATAGGTACAAGCTTTATTGCTGAGCTTTACCATGATCTTAGTTATATAGGAATTGCCGCAGGCAGCTTTTTATACGGTTATGTGATGGACAAGATAAATCAGATACACTATTCCAAGCCGATCAAATCAACTTTTTTTATGCTCATGGTATCACCTCTGCTGTTTGCACCAAGAGGTGAGTTCGACGGTATCATAGGCGTGGCATTCAGACGTGGAACATTGGTAGCGGTAATTATGATTGCTGTTGCGGCAAAGGTACTTCACGTAACAAATGGGTTTGAGTTTGTAAGACATATATTATTATCAATTAAAAAAATCAACAAAGCATTGATGTAAATAGTGATTAATGTTATTACAGATAACAGCAATAGGGAAGGAGCATTTCTTTATGTTAGAAGTATGTTTTGTTTTATATGATGCATCTGTGCTTGCTGGGGATAACAAGGCTTCTATAACAGTTGCAAACAATATGAGCAAATATTATCATGTTAGTATAGTATCTCTATGTGGTGATCATTTAAACAACTCATACAAATTAAACAGTGGTATTAAGATAAATTTTGCTAAATTGCCTGTCCTTAGATTACGACAGCAGATACCATATGCTGTTAAGTTTTTAACGAGTTATTTCAAAAAAAGACATATTGATGTAGCTATTATTGAAGGCTATACTCCGGCTGGTCCGTCAGCGTTTGTTAGACTTTTTTGCAAAACAAAACTTGTTTTTTGCGATCATAGCTCCTGTATGGGCAAGTATAATGACAACAGTGCTAGAATGATTAGGAAAATTGCTACTTTGCTTTGCCATAGAACTATTGCATTGACAGAAGTTTCAAGAAATGATTATATGAAATATTTTCATCTCAGCGAGAAAAAATGCAGATGTATTTATAACTGGATAGATGCAGAGGAGTTTGAAAAGGGTAAGAATTGCTCGTATGACAGCGATTCGCATACTATTGTTTCCTTGGGAAGATTTGGCCCTGAAAAGGGATATGATCTTATGGTAAAGGTCGCAGAAAAGTTTTTCAGTGAGCGTAACGACGATTGGACGTGGGAGGTTTACGGTGACGGAGAAACTTTTGATGAGATCTCTGCTGAGGTAGATCGCCTTGGACTTAATGATAAATTGAAACTTATGGGCAGAACTGATGACGTGGAGTCAGTGTATAGAAAAGCGGCGTTGCTTGTTTTGCCGTCATACCGTGAGGGTATGCCGCTTGTGTTACTGGAAGGCAAGTGTTATAAGCTGCCACTGGTAAGCTTTGATATAAACTCTGGTCCGAAAGAGATAATAACTGACGAAAAGAATGGTTATCTCGTCCCACCATATGATGTTGATATCATGGCAAAGCGTATAGCAGAACTTGCTGACAGCAAAGAGCTTAGGACAAGTATGTCTGAACAGGCACATTGTGATATTGACAGGTTCAGTCAACAAGCTATACTACAGCAATGGCTTGATCTTATTGAAGAATTGGTTAGGAAATAGAACATATGAAAAGTAAACAGGCGTTAAAAAACATATTTTCTGTAATTCTTATGCAGCTTGCAATGGCTGTGTCAGGATTTATTCTGCCGCATTTCTTTATCACAGTTTATGGTTCAGCCATAAATGGTATGATTTCTTCTGTAACGCAGTTTTTGTCTTACCTCTCTCTTGTTGAGGCAGGCATAAGTGCTGCATCGGTATTGGGACTTTATGTTCCGCTTGCTAATGGGGATATCGACGAACGTAACAGAATGTTGAGCTATACCAAGAAGTTTTATTTTCACTCAGGTATACTTTACACGCTGCTGCTTGTAATTCTAATGATCGTCTATCCTATAATAGTCAAAGGGCAGGCAGATTCGATCACAACAAGACTTATGATACTTGTACTTGCAGGCAGTAACCTTGTGGACTATTATGTGCTTGGCAAATATCGTGTCCTGCTTACGGCAGATCAAAGGCTGTATGTTATCAATAATGTTCAGACCCTTGGCACGTTTCTCAACGTAGCAGTCTCACTGCTGCTTATATATTTCAGGGAAAATGTTGTTATCGTCAAAGGTGCAGCAACCCTTATCTATGTGTTGAGAAGTGTTATAGTTATTGTTTACGTTCGCAGAAAATATGAGCGTATAAGTTTTGATTATCCCTGTGAAAAGGGTGCAGCCAACAACGTTATACCGCAAAGGTGGAATGCACTTTTTCATCAGGTGGTAGGAGTTATATGCAATAACACAGACATTGTTTTGATAACCATTTGCCTTGGTGCAAGGTCTCTTATTGAGGCAAGCGTTTACTATGTTTATAACCTGGTCAATACTACGTTCTCTTCACTTTTCAATTCTCTTTCTAATGCTTTAGTGCCAACATTTGGAGAACTTTTTGCTTTGAAGAAGGATGGAGAACTGAAGAGAGCCTATTCGACTTTTGAGTATATATTTCTGATGTGTATAGCTGTGCTGTTTTCTTGTATGTATATGCTGTTTTTACCTTTTGTTGAGATATACACAAAGGGTGCAACAGATGCGGATTATTCAAGACCTTTGATAGCAGTGCTGTTTGTTGTTATGGGAGTGATGCAGAGTATCCGTATACCATCACTGACAATGATATGTGCAGCAGGTCACTACAAACAGACACAGTATCGTGCACTTGCTGAGGCTATTATCAACTTTACCGTTTCAATAGTGTTGATATTCAAGCTTGGCATAGCCGGTGCAGTAATAGGAACTATATGCTCATATGCCTACAGAACTACAGACTGCATAGTCTACACCTCTCGCCATCTTGTAAATGGAACTTTAAAGAAATCTTTACTTAGAGTGCTGAGAAATGTGCTTGTGTCTGTTGTAATGTGCTTTGTTTTCAGCAGGTTTATAAACGGTAATGTAGCAGGCTGGGGTTCTTTTGTTTTGTATGGAATAGTGTATGCCGCACTTACTTTTGTTGCAGTGTTTGCAGTGAACTTCCTGTGGGAAATAAATGAGATGAAACTTTTGCTGAATAAAGTTAAAGGTATTGTCAGAAAATAACTTTGTAAGGAGCATCGATATGTTTGACATAAAAGAAAGTCAGAACCGAATACTGGAAATAATGATATGGTTCCATGATTTTTGTTCAAAAAATGGACTGCGTTATTACATGCTTGGCGGTACTCTTTTGGGTGCACTTCGTCACAGCGGTTTTATTCCTTGGGACGACGATATAGACGTTGGTATGCCACGAAAAGATTATGAGAAATTTCTCGGACTTACCGACCATAAAAAGTTTGGCAGATTTATAGTTGAGGAAAATGCCAATCTCAAGGACAGGTGTGCTTATCTGGCGAGCAAGGTATATGATACAGAGACAACAATGGTGCAAAAGGGCAAAATAAGATTAAGACGTGGTCTGTATATTGACGTTTTTCCTTTAGACGGTGTTGGAAACACTCCTGCCGAGGTAAAGCAGAACTATAAACCGATACTCCAGCTTGAACGCCTTTTGTATACAAAGCAGTCTACTGTAAGACCCGGCAGAAGTCTGGTGAAAAATGCTGCAATAATGCTGTCTGACTTCATACCTGACAGTATACTTAACGAAGTCAAATTGCAAAAGGAGATATACAGACTTTGCCGTGAGCATGATTATGACGACAGCAAGTATGTGGGAAATCTCATGGGAAATTATTATGAACGTGAGATAGTTGACAAATATATCTTTGGAAAACCTGTGCTTTATAGGTTTGAGAACATGAATTTTTATGGTCCCGAAGACGCAGACGCATATCTCACTCACATTTATGGCGACTATATGCAGCTGCCGCCAGAGGACAAACGAGTTTCTCTCCACGAATTTGTGGAGTTTGATCTAAATAAATCATTTTTAAGGAGCAGATAATAATGAATGTTGCAGTTTTGATCGCAGGTGGCAGCGGCCACCGTATGGGACAGGATATCCCTAAGCAGTTTATCAATGTATATGACAAGCCGGTGCTTATCTACACCCTTGAAGGTTTTCAGAAACACCCTCAGATCGACGCTATTGAGTTGGTTTGTATCGATGGCTGGGAGAACGTTGTGTGGGCTTATGCAAAGCAGTTCGGTATCACTAAGCTCAAATGGATAGTTAAGGGCGGCAATTCAGGTCAGGAGTCTATCAGAAACGGCGTCTATAACCTTGAGGATAAGTGCGGCCCTGACGATATCGTTATAATCCATGACGGTATCCGTCCGCTGGTTGATGAAACTGTTCTCACTGACGTTATCCTTAAATGCGAAAAGTACGGAAACGCTGTTACTTCTATGCCTTATAACGAGCAGATATTTGTTGTTGACGATGAGATATCGACTACAAAGTATATCCCTCGTGAAACACTCAGAAGAGTTTCTACTCCTCAGGCTTATAAGTTTGGAAAGCTCGATTGGGCTTATCATGAGGCTTTTGAAAAGGAAATAGGCATTTACGGCTCTTCATATACCAACACTATGATGGTCGAACTGGGCGAAAGACTTTATTTTGCAGCAGGCTCTGATAAAAATATCAAGCTCACAACTAAGGACGACCTGGAGATGTTCAAGGCTTATCTTAAAGCCGATAAGGATAACTGGCTGAAGTAAAGGAGTCAAGTAATGATAGATAATTTGAAGTATAAGCAGGACGTTGCCGCAGCAGCTGGCTGCGACCTTCCGTGGGAAAAGCTTAACGGTAAAAGCTTTCTTATAACAGGTGCGAGCGGTCTTATTGGCAGCTTTCTCACCGACGTGCTTATGTACAGAAATATTAATAATGGCATGAACTGCCATGTTATCGCTATGGGAAGAAGTGTGGAGAAGGCTAAGGTCGTTTTCGGCGAATATATGGATATGGACACTTTCTCTTTCGTGTCCCATGATATCAACCTGCCTTTGGACAGCTATGAAGGAAAGGTGGATTTTCTGCTGCATCTGGCAAGCAATACCCACCCTGTTGCTTATTCTACTGACCCTATCGGCACGATAGCGTCAAATATAATCGGTCTGAAAAATCTTCTCGATTTCGCTGCTGAACATGGCACAGAGCGTTTTGCATTTGCATCGTCAAACGAGATATACGGCGAGAACCGTGGAGATACAGAGCTTTTTGATGAGGAATATTGCGGCTATATCGACTGCAACACTCTCCGTGCAGGCTATCCTGAAAGCAAAAGATGCGGCGAGGCTCTCTGTCAGGCTTACAGACGTGCAAAGGATATGGACGTTGTTATCCCTAGACTTACACGTTCTTATGGTGCAACTATGCTCAAATCTGATACAAAGGCTATCTCTCAGTTTATCAAGAAGGGCATTGCTGGCGAAGATATCGTCCTCAAGAGCGAGGGCAATCAGTATTATTCCTATACCTATGCCCCTGACGCTGTTACCGGTCTGCTGACCGTTATCCTCAAGGGTGTTGACGGTGAGGCTTACAATATCGCTGACGAGAAGTCGGATATCAGACTTAAAGACCTTGCGGCACTTATTGCAGAATTTTCAGGTGCAAAGGTAGTTTTTGAGCTGCCTGACAAAACTGAACAGCTTGGCTACAGTAAGGCAACAAAGGCTCGCCTTGACAGCAAGAAGATAAAGGCTCTTGGCTGGCAGCCTGCTTACACTATCGAAACAGGTGTAGAAAGAACATTACAGATATTGACAGACAAATAATATCAAAGGACGAAGAGAACAAATGAAGGGTCTACTGAAAAATTTCAGATTCAGAAAACTTGTGCTTGGCATTGCCGACGCTTTTATAGTTATCGTGGCGGCATTGCTTTCTGACTATGTGCTCAAAGGACTGCACCACGTCTCGCTGACGCCAAGACAACTGTTTATATCTGCGGTATATAGCATGGTATGCTGTGCGGCACTGATGTTTATAACTGGTGCATACAGCAAAATGTGGCGTTATTTCAGTGCAAGAGATTACATATCATGCCTGACGGGAAGTGCTGCAGGCGTGCTTATAGCGACTGCACTTATATATGTGACGCAGGATTATCTGCCTCCAGCTTATATAGCATTGCAGGTTGTGATAACAGCTTTGGGCGTGTGCCTGTTCAGGTTTATTTTTAAGCAGACGTTTATTGAGATAACAGAGGTAAACCATGACGGTTCGCGGGTAAAGCGTACAATGGTCATAGGTGCAGGAAAAGCGGGCAGGACCATGATACGGGAAATGCTCGGAACGGTAAGACGTTCAAAGCCGGATCAGGTAAGCTATCTGCCTATCTGCATAATAGATGACGATACTTCAAAGACAGGCTCTTATATCGAGGGTGTAGAGGTCGTGGGCACGACTAACGAGATCGCAAAATATGCCAATCAAATGAATATCGAGCAGATAGTTTTTGCTATCCCTTCCTGCATGGAGGACGATCGCCAAAGAATACTTGACCTTTGTTCAAAAACAAGCATACCTGTAAAGGTAATACCGTTTATTTCTGACCTTGTTTTTAAGGATTCAAATAAGCCTGAACTTCTTGCTCAGGTCCATGACATAAAGGTCGAGGACCTTTTGGGCAGAAAGCCTGTTACATTTGACAATAAGGACGTCCGTGATTTTATACACTGCAAGGTCTGCATGGTAACAGGTGGCGGCGGAAGTATCGGTTCAGAGCTTGTAAGGCAGATAGCCAAATATGAGCCTCGACAGGTGATAATCGTCGATATTTATGAAAACAATGCCTACGAGATACAGCAGGAGCTTATAATGGAATATGGTCATTCTCTTAACCTTGTTACCCTTATCGCCTCTGTTCGTGATTATTACAGAATGAATCAGATAATAGGCAAATATAAGCCTGATATCATTTTCCATGCGGCGGCACACAAGCACGTCCCTCTTATGGAGGTCTCTCCAATGGAGGCGATAAAAAATAATATCGTGGGTACATTCAACGTGGCGTCGCTGGCACAGTTCCATAATGTAAAGAAGTTCGTTATGATATCCACCGATAAGGCGGTGAACCCTACAAACGTTATGGGTGCGTCAAAACGCTGCTGCGAGATGATAATACAGTATCTTTCACAACAGAAAGAGGGCTGTACAGACTTTGTGACAACACGTTTCGGCAACGTGCTTGGTTCAAACGGCTCTGTGATACCGCTTTTCAAACGTCAGATAGAGCAGGGCAAACCTGTTACAGTAACTCACCCTGACATAATAAGGTATTTCATGACTATCCCAGAGGCGGTGAGCCTTGTGCTTGAATCTGCGGCATTTGCGAAGGGCGGAGAGATATTCGTTCTTGATATGGGCAAGCCTGTCCGTATCGTTGCACTGGCAGAAAACCTTATAAGAATGTATGGCAAAAGACCGTATGAGGACGTTGAGATAAAGTTCACGGGATTAAGACCAGGAGAGAAGATAAGGGAAGAGCTGCTCATGAACGAAGAGGGCTTGCAGAAAACTGACAATGAGCTTATTTTCGTGGGCAAGCAGATAGATATCGATCAGGAAAAGTTCGCCGAACAGCTTTTCAGCTTAACGAAAGCGGCACAGAAAAATGACGAGCAGATAGCGATAAATGCTCTGCACAAAATGGTTCCGACATTCACCACCCCTGAAGAGTTCAACAGTCGTGCTGAACGTGAAAGTGCAGTCAAAGTATAAAAATAACCGCTGAGGTCTAAAACTTCAGCGGCTTTTTTATTTGCGTCACAAATATCGTGAGGTGTTGCCCTTGTTATCTTTTTGCCAGTCTGTCAATTTCGGCAAGCTCTGCGTCAGTGAAATCAAGGTGGTCAAGACAGCCTATGTTCTCCGTTATCTGCTCAGGACGGCTTGCACCTATGAGCACAGTTGTAACAGCTTTGTTGTGCAGCACCCATGAAAGTGCCATTTGCGAAAGCGTCTGACCTCTCGACTGTGCAATGTTACCAAGCTTTCCAAGGCGTTCGATCATTTCGCTGTCAAGTTCATTTCCAATCCACGTTTCGCCCCTGCCTACTCTTGAATCTGCCGGGATACCTTTGAGGTACTTATTGGTGAGAAAGCCCTGATAAAGCGGCGAGAAAACTGCTATACCAAAGCCCTCTGAAATTGCCAATTCATCAAGCTTGTCGTCCTCTATCCAGCGGTTGAGTATGGAATATGAAGGCTGGTTGAGCACAAACGGCGTTTTCAGCTCACGGAAAATTTTCAGCATTTCGGCTGTGTCCGCACGGTTGTAATTAGATATGCCCACATAAAGAGCCTTGCCCTGCCTTACGGCATTGTCCAGTGCCAAAGCGGTTTCCTCAAGAGGTGTTTCAGGATCTCTCACATGGTGATAGAAAATGTCAACATATTCAAGTCCCATTCTTTTTAAAGACTGGTCAAGACTTGCGGTGAGATATTTTCGTGAACCGTTCCTGTCCCCATAAGGCCCTGCCCACATTTCGTAGCCAGCCTTTGTGGAAATGCACATCTCGTCACGAAACTCTCTCATGCCACGGTCAAGTATCCTGCCGAAGTTTTCCTCTGCCGAGCCGTTGTATGGATTGCCGTAGTTGTTTGCAAGGTCAAAATGTGTTATGCCGCTGTTGAATGCAGTGTGCACCATTTTTTCCATGTTCTCAAAATTGTTTTTTAAACTGAAATTCTGCCAGAATCCCAGCGATACAGCCGATAGTTTAAGTCCGCTTTTTCCGCAGCGGTTGTAAAGCATTTTATCGTATCTTTTGTCATTTGGTATGAACATTGTAAAAATCTCCTGTCTGATAGTGATTAGTGCATAAATAATAACATGAACTTTTATGATTATAGCACATTGTAATATCTTTGTCAATATGCTATAATTATATAAGCTGTATGCTGGAAATATGTGCGTTGTGCACAATAAATGGAAAGGCTATATTATGAAAAATAATTTTGATAAAATGATATTCGCAGCTGCCTGTTCACTGGTCATGACGGGTTCTGTGCTGACAGGCTGTGCAAAGGAAACTGGGGAAAGTTCAAAGGCGGAGAGCAGTTTGGCTGACTCTCAGGCTGTCACCACAACGGCTGAACCTGTTGTGACGTTGCCTGAAACAACAAATCAGGTCATAAACCCTGAGCCTGCCACATATGAGAGACTGAGTGCTGACAAAGCGGAGAAAGACAGCTTTAAGGAAAAGATACAGTCACAAAGCAAGATTCCTGTAATAAGCGTCACAACTGCACCTGACGACCTCATTGCGTCAAGAGAGAAATACACCTCATGCGTTGTGGACGTTTTTAACTGTGACGAGGATATGGAGATAAGCGAGGCGTCGGCAGGCATCAAGGTCAGGGGAAATTCCAGTGCTTTTTACGGTGACGTGAACAAGATACTGTCAAACCAAGTGCCATACAGGATAAAGTTTGATAAAAAGACAAATATGCTGGGACTGAATAACGGTGCTGAGTGCAAAAGCTGGGTGCTGCTGAAATCTGACTGGGATCTTATTAGAAACGATATTGCATTCCGTTTCGGCAGAACTATCATGGGCGACGGCAATTTCTGCTCTGACGGTCAGCTTGTGCACCTTTATGTGAACGAGGAGTTCAAGGGTGTCTATGAGCTTTGCGAGCAGTGTCAGATAAATCCTAACAGAGTGGATATCTCTGAGCCTGAGGAGGGCTATACTGATACCGATATCGGCTACTACCTTGAGCTTGACAACTATGCCGAAAGCGAAGAGGGCAATCATTATATAAGCATGGACTATGAGAATGCCACGGTCACTGACATAAACGGTGAAACAAGGCAGTTCGTGCCTGCTGAATATTCCATAAAGAATGACCTCTATTCGCAAAATCAAATAGATTTTATCGACAAGTATCTCAACGGACTTTTCAAGATAGTTTATGAGGCTTGCGAGAACGGCAAGTATTACAAGTTCGATGAAAATTATGACCTAGTGGACTCTGAGGCGACTTCTGCTCAGGAGGCTGTAAGTGCAGTTATGGATATTGATTCTGTGAGGGATATGTACATTCTCTATGAGATAGTACATGACTATGACTGCGGTGAGGGAAGTTTCTATATGTGCGTAGATTTTTCAAAAGACAGCAAGTGTCCAAAATTGAAATTTACTTCTCCATGGGATTTTAACTGGGCTTATAATGACAGCACTGAGAAATATTACGCCGCTGCATTCACCGACCAGAATTTTGTGAACAAAAACGGCGACCGCTCAAACCCATGGTTCATAGTTCTCTGCAAGCAGGATTGGTTCATGGATACGGTCAAGGAAAAATGGACGGAGATGAACAAAGATAAACTCATGCAGGGCTGTGTAAAGACTGAGCGTGAGTATCTCAAGGAATATGACGCCGACCTTAGAAAAGGCGAAGAGTGGGGTCCTGACTCTGCGGAGGATCTTTTCAACTGGATAGAGAACCGTATCTACTGGCTCAACAGTCAGTGGGTAATAAAAGATTAATTTTTATTCAATTAACAAATGATAGTTGAAAAATGCTGTAAAATCGGTATAATAAGATAGTATCCCCATATTGAAAGGAGGAAATGTCTGCAACGCAGGCATAATAAAATATGACGGAAAAATTATTCAAGCTGAAAGAAAATCACACCGACGTGAAAACTGAAATAATGGCGGGCGTGACGACTTTCATGACAATGGCATATATCCTTGCCATAAATCCGAGTATTCTCGGCAGCACGGGCATGGATCCTACCGCTGTGCTCCTTGCCACCTGTATAGCCTCTGTTATCGGAACAGTTTGCATGGGACTTATGGCGAATCTGCCGTTCGTGCTCTCAGCAGGCATGGGACTTAACGCTTATATGGCTTATACCGTTGTGGCAGGCTATGGCTATCCATGGCAGGTGGCTCTGCTGGCGGTGTTCATCGAGGGCATAGTTTTCATCGTGCTTTCCCTCACAAACGTGAGAGAGGCGATATTCAACGCTATCCCTGTGGTGCTCAAAAAGGCGGTGTCTGTTGGTATCGGTCTTTATATTGCCTTTATCGGACTTCAAAATGCAGGACTTTGTGTTGACAGCTCTGCGACCCTTGTTACTATAACAGGTTTCCGCAAGGATTTCACCACCTCAGGCATTTGTGCACTTCTCACTATCGTGGGACTTTTCATCACCATTATCCTTTATATCAAGAACGTCCGTGGCTCTATCCTTATCGGTATTATCGCAACATGGATGATCGGCATGATATGTCAGCTTGTGGGACTGTATGTTCCTGACGCCGAGAGCGGTTACAACTCGCTTTTTCCGACCATGTCACTTACGGACTTTTCAAAGCTTGGTGAAACATTCGGTCAGTGCTTTAACATCGATATGCACAGCGTAGGTATCTTCAACTTTATCGTTGTGGTGTTCTCGTTCCTGTTCGTTGACCTTTTCGATACTCTTGGAACGCTTATCGGCGTGTGCTCAAAGGCAGATATGCTTGATGAGGACGGCAGACTTCCGCAGATAAAGCCTGCACTTCTCGCTGACGCAGTTGCCACAACAGCAGGTGCAGTCCTTGGCACTTCCACGACTACAACATTTGTTGAGTCCTCAGCAGGCGTTGCGGCAGGCGGCAGAACAGGTCTGACTTCAATCACAGCAGCAGTGCTTTTTGCACTGTCAATGTTCTTTGCACCTATCTTCACGGCTATCCCGTCATTTGCAACAGCCCCTGCACTTATAGTTGTAGGTTTCCTTATGTTCAGTTCTATCACTGACATAAAGTTTGACGACGGCAACTACACAAAGGCGATACCGGCATATCTGTGTATTCTTTCAATGCCGCTCTTCTACAGCATTTCAGAGGGTATCTCCCTTGGAATAATCTCATACGTTGTTATAAATCTCATTTGCGGAAAGCGTAAGGATATCACTCCGCTCATGTATGTGCTGGCGGTGCTTTTCGTGCTCAAATATGTGTTCTTATAAGGAAAAAAGCTTTCAAAGAACAGTTCTGAAACTAGCCATGCTTTCCTGCTCTTTCTGCTACAGAATGAGAATTGGCGTAAAATAAGACAAAAGCGGCAGCCGTTTTACCGACTGCCGTTATTTTTATATGCTTTTTATTATCTCTCTGAGCTTTTCCGTAAGCACCGCAGCTGCCTTGTTGTGGGTCTTTTCTGTAGGGTGCCAGTTTGCTGCAAAGCCGTCGTTTGCTCCGTCCTGCTCGTGGAACATCATTGAGCTTATCTTGCTGTCTGCATGGCTTTCAAGATATATCTTTATGCCCTCTTCAACAGCAGGGAATATCCTCTCGCCCATTATGCCCACAGTGCAGAGAATATAAGCCTGTGGATTTTTTTCACGAACAACTGCAAGAAAATCAGCATAAAGCTTTGAGAACGCCGCCTGTCTGTCCTTGTAGTCACGGCAATAGCTATCGTCATTTGTGCCGAGATTTATAACGATTATCTGCGGAACATATTTACTGAAATCCCATGGGATATCCTGCGGAGCAGTGCCTGCAAAATCGCCTCTTGAAAAACCATAGCTGCAATAAAACTGCGGAATGGTCTGTTCACTTATAGGTTCGTCACCCTCAGTATAGCCTGAGATTATACCGTAGCCGCTGGCTGAAAACATACTGTATTCAGCGTCAAGTGCTTTTGCAGTCTTGTAGGCATAGGCTTTTGTAACGTCCTCAGTAGCAGTGGTGAACTGGTGGTTTTCGTCCTCATCGTCAACGCCGTAGCCGCAGGTTATAGAGTCGCCGATAAATTCTATTTTGAGCTGCTTTTCAGGAAGTGGCTCAGCACTGCCCTCAGCAAAAGCCTCAACGCCTATCGCTGACATTGGAGATTCCGAAAGTTTTATTATCTCCACAACTGACTGAGCGTTTTCCGTGCGGTCTATTACCGTGACCTCTTTTTCTGCACAGTCGATCATCTCGTCAACTACTCTCTTGCCGTCAACATAAACGGCTATCCTTGCATAGTCGATAGGGTTTTCGCCAACTGCTATTTTGTCGCCTTTGAACTTTAACACGAGTTTTGTGCCGTCAAAAGTGAATGACGCACCGCTGCCTGAAAGACCAAGCCACATTACCTCGTCTTTAAAATATACTCTGCCTGTGAGCTTTGCATTTTTGTCAAGCTGTAATCTCTTCATACTTCTTCCTCTTTTTCGTCTATGATCTTCTTTAGCTGACGCTAAAAGGCTGCGTGTCAGCTCCGTAACAATAAGAGTATAACACACAGCCATATTATTGTCAACTTATGCAAGCGAAGTAACATCACCCTCACGCTTTTGTTTCACGAGCAGGGCAGCCACAGCGAAAAACGCTATCGCAAACAGTGCCTCGATACCAATGCAGATAAGATATTCCTTTGTGCTGAATACTCCGCCGCTCATTCCGAAAAGCATATTGTTGGCTTTGGTGTACCAGTATGCAGGGAAAAATCTTCCCACTGCAAGAACGCCCTCTGTGAGCAATTCCTGCGGCACGAAAATTCCGCAAAGAAAGCTCATGCCAAGACCGATTATGTTCGATAGGGCAGTTATGCCGTTGTCGCTCAGGTCAAACTGTGCGATTATCATTGCTATGCCTGCGGCGGCAATGATATATACAAAGCTGTTAAGACAGGCGAGCCAGAATTTCACGTTGAGCGTTCTGCTCCAAATTATTGCGACTATCATGAACAAGAGCCATATGCTAAACACCAAAATGCTTGCCCCAAGAGCCGTCTGTCTGCTGTAGTTTGCTGACGTCAGACTTGAACACATTGTGCGTTCACGAACGCCCTTTCTGTTTAGCGTAAGTATAACGGGACAAAGGGTAACAATGAGCATGGAAAGCATAACGTATGCAAGATACTGAAAATAGTAGCCGAATATTGCCGGCATACCTGTTCCGCCCTTGTTGTTAAAGTTTTTAAGCTCCGCCTTTACTTGCTGAGAAACCGCCGTTTGAGCAAGCTCCATAGCGTTTTCTGTGCTTTCACCTGCCGTCATGTACGCCTTTACGCTTGAAAGATAGCTGTCAAGTTTGCTTTCAAAAAGCTGTCCGCTGTAGCTGGAGGGCATTTTGAAATTCTCAAAAAGTCCGTCAAAATCTCCTGCGTTTATCTTGTCGCCAAAGCCCTTGTTTATATACAGAACATAGTTGGCACGCTGATAATAAACGGCGTCGATGACCTCGTCTTCATCATCTGCAAGCTCTACCTTTTTGTTGCCGCTGAATATAAAGTCCTGCAAACGCTTGCTTTCAGCACTGTTGTCACGGTCAATGACGGATATGGACATTTTATAGTCCTCATAGTCATTGTTATCTTTTGCAGTATCCGCCATTATTACTGCTATGACCATAAATATGACGAGATATAATATAGCAGACGTAAGCCTTGTTTTGAGTATTTTCATAAAGGTCTTAAAGACTTGCATATTTACGCCTCCTTGTAAGAACATATCCACCAAGGGTGAATAGCACTGTGTATATCGCCATTGAAATTATCTTCACCGTGAACCGCCTGTAATCCTCATAGAGATTAAGGCAATAGAAACTGTCTGAGATAACTGCGGCAGGGTTTATTTCATTGAATATAGGGCAATGCTCTGCAACAGTGCCTTTCATGGTGTTTGACATAAGACCGCTGAAGAAACAGCAGGTCATTGATACCGCCATGACTACAGACATTTTTACACCCTCTTTTATTCGGAAAGAGCCAACGAAAAATCCCATGGATATTCCCATTATTCCGCCTAGCACTGCGGCAAGGTAAACAAGGGGGAGCTTGCTGCCGAAATCCACTTTAAGCACAAATCTCAGGAACGTCACCGATATCACCATGCATATCATTTCCACCACATGAAAAGCAAGGAGCGTTGCCGTTATGCTCGTGAGCTTATTCACTGGAGAACAGCACCGCCTTGCACCAAGTGCAGACAGGTCGCCCTGATTTTCCTGTGCCACGAACAGACCTGACATTGAACCGAAAAGTGCCGTCATGGCAAGAAGATTATAGAAAAACTGTATCGTTATATCAGGGTTGCCGTGGAGAGGTATATCCTCATTTGGGCTTATCTTTTCTGACAGTGAAGAAATCACAGTATCAAGCTTTTGCGGAGCGTTCTTTGCAGTGTCGGTTATTATCTTTTCCTGCGTTTTGTATTGCTGAATAAAAGTCTTTACAATGGTCTGCTGGATACCTGTTGAGCCAAATTCAATGGAGAGGTCAGAGGCTTTTATGATTCCTGTGATATCTTCGTTTTCAAGCATTTTTTCTGCCTTGTCAATGTCTGTATACGTCACCTTGAAAAGAGCCTCATCACCCTCTGATATCTGTTCAAGCACCTGTTTAAGTATATCGTTTTCCTCTATATTCGTCACTGCAACAGGTATCGCCTTGAATACAACGTCATTTTCGTATATGCCTGAAAACGCCATTTTGAAAAAGCAACCCAGTATTATAGGAAAGGCTATGAGCCAGAAGAGTATGGCTTTTTGCCGCATACAGCTTTTAAATTCGTATTTGAATATGTGTGAGAACATTCTATCACTCCTTATCCCTGAGAGCCTTGCCGGTTATTTCAAGGAAAACGTCATTGAGGGTAGGCTGCTCAGAATAAACGCTGCCAAAGCCCACCTGATTTTCCTGCAAAATTTTCAGTATCTCGATAAGATTGTGCCGTCCGCCAGTGCAGCGTGCTGTGAGCTTGTTGTCGGCATAGGAAACCTCGTAAACGTGTTCAAGAGCCTCTATCTCTTCACGGACATTTTCAGGCAGCTGAAGGATCTCGGCGGTGATAGTTTCGGTGTTCTTTATCATGCGTTTAAGCTCTTCCGTTGTGCCCTCGGCTATCTTTCTGCCCTTATCCATTATGGCGATACGGCTGCATATCTGCTCCACCTCTTCCATGTAGTGGGAAGTGTAAATGATAGTCGCTCCGTCACGGTTGAGCTGCAAAATGCCCTCAAGTATCTTGTTCCTCGACTGTGGATCAACGGCAACTGTCGGCTCGTCAAGTATGATAAGTTCAGGCTTGTGTGCAATACCACAGGCAATGTTAAGTCGTCTGAGCAGACCTCCTGAAAGCTTTTTAGGGTGAAACTTCACAAAGTCCTCAAGCCCCACGAACTCTATCGCCTCGTCAACATACTTCTTTCGTGTCGCCTTGTCGGTTATGTAAAGTCCGCAGAAATAGTCGATGTTCTCGTATACAGTCAGTTCGTCAAACACCGCAACATTCTGCATTATAACGCCGATACGCTTTTTTACCCCATAGTTCACAGGGGACATTTTTTCGCCGAATATCTCTATATCGCCCTTATCGTATGCCAGCAGTGAGAGCAGGCAGTTTATCGTGGTGGTCTTGCCGGAGCCGTTAGGTCCGAGAAGTCCGAATACTTCCCCCTTTTTTATTTCAAGGTCAAAGTGGTCAAGTGCGATAAGCTCCTTGTATCTTTTTACCAAGCTATCTATTTTTACTATAGTTTCAGCCATAAGAAAAACCTCCCTTAGTTTGTATTATCATTATACAACACTATCCTGCAAAAAGCCAGTGAGCAAAGTCACTTTTTTCATGTGACAAATGTCATATAAAAAAGCAGAGCGGTTCATGACCACTCTGCTTTGCAGTTATTTTAGCTGTGCTGTAAATATCATCATGCCGTTTTCGGCTTTGCATGATATCTTGCTTTTGTGCGACCTGACTATTGCCTGAGCAATAGAAAGCCCAATGCCGTAGCCGCCTTTTTTCTCTCCCTTTGACCTTGACCGTGAGCTGTCGTCACGATAAAATCTGTCGAAAAGCTTTGACAGATCGCCCTGGGGAGGTTCTTTGCAGGTGTTTGAAACTTCTAGGTCAGTTTCCCTGCCATTATGAGAAGTGAAAAGCTTTACAGCTATCTCGCCGTCTTCGTCAGCATATTTCACCGCATTTTCCGTGAGGATAGAAACAAGCTGTCTTATCGCACCCTCGTCGCCGTGATAGGTAAGTCCGTTGGCAACATCTATTGTGAGCTTTTTGCCCTTTGTTTCCGCAAGCGTTGCAAAAGGCGAGGCAGCGTCATAAACAGCGTCAGAAATGTTGAAGTCAGCCATGGTTAGAGCAGGCTTTTCCTCCTCCATTTTTGCAAGGCTCAAAAGCTCTTTCAGCAGACCGTTCAGCCTTGTTATCTGATTTTTTATGCTTGCTGTCCACTCGTTTGGCTCTGAAACCATTTCAAGCACTTCTGTGTTTGCGGAGATTATAGCAAGCGGTGTTTTTATCTCGTGTCCTGCGTCCGTGATGAACTGCTTTTGCTTTTCAAAGCTTTCCACAACAGGTCTGATAGCACGCTTGGAGAAGATTATGATAAGCAGACATACAAGTATATATCCCGCCGCACCTATGGCACATGACACAAGAAGGAAACGGTTTTTAGTTGCGGCGTCACTGCGGCAGTCCATAAAGACTATCATTTTGCCCTTATCAGTGTCGCCGGTTTTGTAGCGATAATTTCCCGACGTGCCTGAGCTTTTACCGCCTTTGAGCACCTCTTCGCCATATTCTATCGCTTGAGAACTTGTCACCGCCGCAACGTGTCCAGTGTCTACCTTTGTTATTTCTCCGCTTTCGTCAGCATAGACAACAAAGTATCTCGTCTGATATTTTGTTTCCTCGTTAAATCCCTTGTGCCTGTCAGGCTTTCTGTTTTCAGGCTGAACATTGCTGTCTGAGGAACTGTCTGAATCGTTCTGCGGCTTGTCATGTTTCATGCCCATGGGGTCAAACTCAGGAAATCTGCCGTCATTGTCGATTATCATGTTCAGCAGTTCGTCTGCATTTTTGTTTGTCTGATAAATGTTCACGCCGTTTATGCCGCCGACTATCGCAAGTTCCACGATAAGAAGGCACACAGCGGCGATAACAACGAATTTCCGCTGTAAACGCTTAATCATTGTGATGTTCCTCTAAGGTATATCCAACGCCTCTTGTGGCTTTTATCTCGATATCCGCACCGATAAGACCAAGCTTTTTACGCAGATATGATATGTACACCCACACTACATTTATCTCAGCGTCAGAATCATAGCCCCATATCTTTTCCATGAAACGCTCCGTTGAAATAAGTGTTCCGTGGTTGAGCATGAGAGTTTCTATCATTTGAAATTCCTTGTTGCCAAGCTTTTGAGTACCCTTTGGACCTTCAAGTTCAAAACTTTGCCTGTTCAGAGAAACGTTTCCGAAAGTTAGTGTAGACGGTGCGAACTCTGTGCGGCGTCTTGTCATTGCCCTTATCCTTGCAAGCAGTTCGCCCATAGCAAAAGGCTTTGTGAGATAATCGTCAGCACCTGAGTCAAGCCCCGTTATCCTGTCCTCGATATCTGATTTTGCAGTGAGCAGAAGAACAGGGGAGTCGATACCCTTTTCACGAAGTTTTGTAAGCACCTCGATGCCGTTCATACCCGGCATCATGATATCAAGTATTATGCCGTCATATTTCTGAGAGATAGCATAGTTATAAGCGTCAATGCCGTTGTAAACTGCGTCAACGGAATAGTTTTTGTGTTTGAGTACCGCCGATAGAGCGTTTGCAAGCTCCACCTCGTCCTCAGCAAGAAGTAATCTCATTAGAATTCCTCCCTATAAGTCATTATAATATCTTATCATATATGATACCCCATGAACCTAAAATCCACTTTAAATATATTATATCATAAATGCACCTTTCGGACAAGAAAAAATCTGCCCCCGAAAACCGAGGGCAGATAAAATGCTTTTGTTTTAGAATGCTGTCTTGTAGATGCCGAGGATAGACTCAACTGTGCAAGGCCTTGGATTTCCGCCTGTGCATACATCTGCGAATGCAGACTCTGAAAGTGCCTGAAGATCCTCTTCCTTAACGCCTATCTCGTGGAGCTTTTCAGGGATACCAACGTCCTTTGAAAGCTGCTTAACTGCGTTTACTGCGGCTGCTCTGTATTCAGCCTGGCTCATGCCTGTTGTGTCAACGCCCATTGCCTCTGCAATGTATTTGAACTTTTCGCCTGTGTATTCAGCGTTGTACTCCATTACATATGGAAGAAGTACAGCGTTTGCAATTCCGTGAGGTGTGTCATAGAATGCACCGAGTGGGTGAGCCATGCCGTGAACAACGCCAAGACCGACGTTTGAGAATCCCATGCCTGCGATATACTGACCGAGAGCCATGTCTTCACGTCCCTGAGGATCGTTCTCAACAGCCTTTCTAAGTGAGCGTGAAATTATCTCTATTGCTTTGAGGTGCATCATGTCTGTAAGCTCCCATGCACCAAGTGTTGTGTAGCCCTCGATAGCGTGTGTAAGAGCGTCCATACCTGTTGAAGCTGTCAGTCCCTTAGGCATTGATGACATCATCTTTGCGTCGATAACTGCAACAACTGGGATATCATGAGGGTCAACGCAAACGAACTTTCTCTTTTTATCCTCGTCAGTGATAACGTAGTTGATAGTTACCTCTGCGGCTGTGCCTGCTGTTGTAGGAACAGCGATTATAGGAACACTAGGATTCTTTGTGTCGATAGCACCCTCAAGAGATGTAACGTCAGCATACTCAGGGTTGTTTATGATGATGCCGATAGCCTTTGCAGTGTCCATCGAAGAACCGCCGCCGATAGCGATAAGATAGTCAGCACCAGCCTTTTTGAATGCCTCGATACCTCCTTTTACTACATTTACAGTAGGGTTAGCCTTTACCTGTGAGAATGTCTCATAAGCAAGTCCGGCACCGTCAAGCAGGTCTGTAACGTTCTTTGCAACATTAAATTTGATAAGATCAGGGTCTGTTACAACGAGAGCCTTTTTGAATGCTCTTTTCTTTGCCTCAGTAACTATCTCGCTGATAGAGCCTGCACCAAAATATGAAGTTTCATTAAGTATCATTCTGTTAGCCATTTTATCATTCCGCCTTTCAAAATTTATGACCTCTGTTTATATCAAAGTTTCATCTTTGATTATTGATATTATACAACTTTTGCACCGTGATTTCAATTATTTTTATGCAAAATATTAGTGATGAGATATTGTGTAAAACAGCCAAAAACATAAATCATTTAATTATGATATATGATAGCTTTATTCTTGACAAATCGGCAAAAATGTGCTATAATACCCAATTAGAAAAGTTACCTTGCGGAAATTTCCGCAGGGTTCTTTTGTGTTTTAGAGGTCTTTTGTGAAAAATTACGGTTTTCTTTCTTTAAATGGGAGAAAA
>OHGG01000374.1_pt1 | contig 26651 bp, 40 predicted proteins | sample 1567641 | NCBI WGS metagenome assembly OHGG01 (sample SAMEA3879561, study PRJEB24766) | human gut metagenome | biome: human-associated habitat; feature: feces | place: USA | collected 1985/1987
TAATATATATATAAATACTATTTTAACCTGTACAACCTGTACATCTTTCAAAAAAGCTAGGCGTAGCAAGGTTTTTTCGTGTTCAGCTTGATATTTTGGAACTTGTGCAAACCTGAACAAAGCTGAACAATAGAGGAGAATGCAGTATGAAGAATCCAAATGGGTATGGATCAGTGTTCAAATTGAGTGGAAATCGTCGCCGGCCATGGTGTGCGAGAGTCACCGCAGGTTGGACTGATGAAGGAAAACAACAATATAAAATTTTGGGCTATTATGAGGAAAGGTCTGACGCCTTAATAGAATTGGCAAAATATAACGACAGCCCATATGATTTGGATAACAACAAAATTACTTTTGCCGAAATATATGAAAAATGGTCAGAAGAAAAATTTCAGAAAATTTCACAGAGTAATATACGAGGATATAAAACCTCTTATAATAAATGTGTTAGGTTACATGATATGAGATTTAAGCAAATTAGGAAAATGCACATGCAGCGTGTTATAAATGAAAATGACCATTTGTCGTTTCAAGTAAGAAGTAAAATTAAGACGCTATTTATTCAGCTTTATAAATTTGCTTTGGAAAATGATATTGTAGAAAAAGATTATTCACAATTCGTAGAAACCGGAGAAATGACTACCAAAATTAAGCGCGTGCCATTTACCGATGAAGAGATCAAAACATTATGGGATAATTTAGATATGCCTTATGTTGATAGCATTCTTATTATGATTTATTCTGGGATGAGGGTTGGGGAGCTTCTCAAAATGAAAACGGAGGATATTGATTTGGAAAACCGCATAATGATTGGGGGATCAAAAACCAAAGCTGGAAAAAATAGGGCGATCCCAATTCACAAGAAAATCGTCCCTCTGATTGATCTCTCAAACGAATATTTGGTAATGAGTCCAAAAGGTAAAAATTTTAGTTATAACAACTACATTCAAAGGCAGTTCACCCCGCTCATGGAAAAACTCGGAATGGATCATCTTCCCCATGATTGCCGGCATACTACAGCAACAATGCTGGACAATGCAGAGATCAGCCGAACCATTATTAAACTGATCCTTGGCCATACGTCATCGGACCTTACCGAAAGAGTATATACTCACAAGACAAATGAGCAGCTTGTAGCCGCCATAGACAAGCTTTGATTTTCAGAGGGTAATTATAAGGCCTACACCCTTAAAACGCGATACGGGCCAATCTGGAGCAAATAAAAAGAGCCTTGCGGCTCTTTTTATTATTTATCAGAGTTGTTTTGTAATTTATGGCGTGCATCGATTTCCGCCGCCAGTATTTCATTTGTCCATTCATCAAACATTTTAATTACCTCACTAAAAATAAATATTTGGTCTTACAACCGACAGCCTTTCGGCTGTTTCGTCTTAATTTTCAAAGACTCATCAGGGTTGCTTTAAGCTTCTTCAATTTCAACTATGTATTCATAACCATCGTTACCGCAATTCATAAGGTTTGCTTTTGATAACCGGTAAGCTTCCTGCTTAGAAGTAGCTTCTACGAAGAATGTTCTCTCTGTTTCTTTTGTTGCGATTGCTCCGTGATTTACTGTGATAATGTATGTCATTTTTAATTACCTCCGTTTAAGTGGTTGATTTATCTTACATTTATTATTATACCACAAAAGTTGTAGTTTGTAAACCGTGAGTATTCACAGATTTTCGGAGGTTTACCTGTGTACTTTGTACAACCTTCGTGGTATAATAAATATATACCAATTAAGGGGGAAACAAAATGAAAATTGATGTGTATTATACTGGTGGAGATATTTGGTTGAGTGAGGGAATTTTACCAAATGGAAAAATTGCGGTTGTGAGTAATGATTTTCCTGAGGTGCTTTCGGTATATAAGAAACCGATCGATGATATATGGTATTTACCAGAGGATATAATTTTCTCGAAAGATCACAATGAGCTTGATGCTGAATACAGAAAAATTTATAATCAGCTTCTCCATCGCTTAAGCAAAACAGGCCCCCTCTATTGAGGGAGCCTGTTTTTTTTTTCATTCTTCAACAATTTTGGTTTTGCTTGCGATGAATTCATCTTTTTTCTTATATGAAATATTTTCGCTTCCCTCACGAAGAATTTTAACAAATTCATCAAAACGCTCTTTGCTTACTTCATGCCAGCCGGATATTAAGGCCTTCACATAGTAGTGAGTCACGCTCTCACCTCCGATCTTTATTTTGGAGAGGGCGTCTTTTTATTTCTTGCGACGTCCGCCAAGCGGGATTGTCAGGGCCTCTTCAACTGTCCAACCATTTCTGTTGATTCTGTCATAGAGAGTCGGCCAAGGCATTTCCAACTCATTCGCCCATGCCCTGATGCTCTGAGTTTTCCCGTCAAAGGTGAGCTCCCTGATCTTCAGGCTGGGTTTCTTAGCCTTTCTGGGAGCTTCAGAATCGCTCTCAGAGGCTTCTTCATTCTCAGCCTCATTGTTATTAGCCTCAGGCTCTTCTGTCGATTCAGGCGCGTTCTGAGAGGCCTCGGCGATTGCTTCAACGTCAACCTCTTCGCCAGCATCTTCTTTGTCTCCGATTGCAATTGCAATCTCGCTGATGAGGTCAACCTTCTTGAGGTTCCACCAGTTCTTGACGCCGAGCTCCTTTGCCATTGCCTTGAGTTCCTTTGTGTTCATTTCATTCAGATTGATAACCATAATGATTTCTCCTTTAGTTTGAGCTGTAAGCTCTTGATGTATCTTACATTTATTATTATACCACTTTCGGTGTATAGAAAACGCCACTTTTTCCAAAATAACTGCGGACAATTTGCGAACTCTGGTGTGTTGATTATCTGTATATTACGAGGGTATTTTTGAGGGTGTTTATAAGGGGCTAAACCCTTGATTTTCAAGGGTTTCATAGCTTGAGTGTATAAGAAGATAGTATACACCATTTGATCGCAAATGTTAACATAACAAGCTTTTTAGCTTCTTGTTGTCGATTACGTGCTTATTATTTATAACAAACGAGGGGCCCCAATGGCCCCTCTCTTCTATTATTTGTACTGGATAAATTCATGGCCGCATTCGCAAGTGCCATGAATATCATGAACACTATAGAACTTCACCCCGCAGCACGGACACATGTAATACTTGTATTTGGCCCGCTTGCCTGTTCCACCCTTTTTTTCATTCCGCACGCGTACAAGATCAAACCCCTTGAAGTCGATATTTTCTTCGATCCAGAATGCAAGCTCTTCACTCAAAGTAGTTTTTGACCAACCAATATTTCCTTGCTTCTCAATAACCAACCCGTGAGCCTCGGCGGTTTCCTTAAATTTCTTGTTGTGGTAGCGGCCGTTTGCGCTTGTGTCCTGAACGCCGTTATAAATGTTGTGAAGGTGAACCATTTCATGAATCAGGGTTCCACACACTTCATAGATCGTGCGATTGAGATGCTCAGCACAGATGTTGATCTCATAATACTCTTCATCCTGAGATTTCCAAATTTTATTGGTAGTGCACCAGCCATACGCGCCCTTTGTTGTGTCTGGAGAAATTGTAATCACTGGGGCAGTGATCTCTCCATTGAAGAGGTGCTCATTGAATATAGTAAAGAGTTCCTCAAGTTTCTGCACAGCCTCATGATATTTTTTAACAGTCATTTTTATTTACCTCCGTGGTTTAATGTAACTTACATTATTTATTATACCACAATGGTTGTAGTTTGTAAGCTGACAAAACAGACGAATTTCCAAAATGAAATTTGTGTACAACTGACGGTGTACAAACCCCCACTTTCGTGGTATAATAAATATATGTTGATCGCGAGGTGAGAATAAAATGAGGGAATGTTCAAAACTATTGCTTGAGATCGTATCTTTATTTGAAGAGTATGATTTTGAGTATGCAATTACTGAAAATGGCCGTGTCCAAATTGATTTGGGTGGAGAATTTTTCGATGTCGATAAGACTGATGTTGAAGAATTGAAAGAGCTGCTTGAAGATTTGCAAACTTGGTAAAAAATGAGGGGGCTTCGGCCCCCCGATAATAAGGGAGAGACTATAGATGAAATTGGGTCAGGTTGTAATAACAAGAGGTGTGAATGCTGAGATCAGCAAAAGCATTGAGTTTTCCAAATTCATTCTTGAATCAATCGCAAGGTTTCGCAACTGCGATTGGGGAGACGTTCCAGAAGAAGATAAACGCATGAATGATGCTGCAGTGAAAAATGGTGACGACAGAATTGTGGCAAGATATAATGATATTTATATCATCGCTGAATGGGATCGATCAGCAACAACCATACTTTTCACAAATGAATACTAAGGAGGAATTACATGACAAGAAAATTAAAAGCATGGAGACAGGCCAAAGGCCTGTCTCAATCTCAACTTGCGGAAAAAACCGGAATCAATTTGAGAACAATTCAGCATTATGAGCAAGGTTCCAAAAATTTTGATCATGCCCGAATTGACACGATCATGCGGGTGTGTGTTGCATTGGACTGTCGGCTTGACGATATTTTGGAGAATCCAGAATACGTTGAACTTGCGAAAAAAGTTACATCATAAAATAAAAAGGCCACTGAAATTATTCAGCGGCCTTTTTATTATTCTTCATTGAACCACTTAAGCGCTTAGTCGATAGATACGCCTAAGATTTCAGCAGCATGATAGATAACTTCTTCGAAAGTATCTGCATCAGCATCTTCCCAGTCAGTTTCGAGCCCTGCACGCTTACACAGCTCCTTGCAAGTAGTCTCGTCCCAATAGTCGTACTCATCGATTTCCGCCGCCAGTATTTCATTTGTCCATTCATCAAACATTTTAATTACCTCACTAAAAATAAATATTTGGTCTTACAACCGACAGCCTTTCGGCTGTTTCGTCTTAATTTTCAAAGACTCATCAGGGTTGCTTTAAGCTTCTTCAATTTCAACTATGTATTCATAACCATCGTTACCGCAATTCATAAGGTTTGCTTTTGATAACCGGTAAGCTTCCTGCTTAGAAGTAGCTTCTACGAAGAATGTTCTCTCTGTTTCTTTTGTTGCGATTGCTCCGTGATTTACTGTGATAATGTATGTCATTTTTAATTACCTCCGTTTAAGTGGTTGATTTATCTTACATTTATTATTATACCACAAAAGTTGTAGTTTGTAAACCGTGAGTATTCACAGATTTTCGGAGGTTTACCTGTGTACTTTGTACAACCTTCGTGGTATAATATATTTAGGAGGTGAGATAATGGAGGTTAGATATTCTAAGCAAGCATATAAATATTGGAAAAAATTGCACCGACCAAAGCGAGAACAAATTGAGCGTGCAATCAATAACATTCCAAAAGGTGACATCAAAAAGCTAAAAGGAAATAGTGGCGATTATCGGCTACGTGTTGACGATTACCGAGTGCGTTTTTACATTGAGGATGATATAATCAAAGTAATAAAAATCGGACCAAGAGGTGACATTTATGGCAATTGACTACAAACGATTATTAGAACGGCTGGACAACATTCAAAAGGAAATTGAAGAGATTCACCAGCAATTGCTAATTGGATTGGATGAAGAAGCAGAAGTAAAAGCAATTAAAAAAGAAGACGATTTCAGAACACTTGAAGAATGGCAAAAAGAAGAGCCCCTCGATTGAGGAGCTCTTTTTCTCATTTTAGCCAATAACGGACTTGATCAAAATTTGAGTGATAAGATTATCTTTGGTTACGGATTTTGCGAGTGAAATTTGGTTGTTCGCCGTGTCGATTGTGTATTCATCGCCCTCGACGTACAAAACGCCATTGATATGCACAAGCAAAACGTCGCCATCTTCGTAATTGGAAATCAGAGGAATCTCGCTCTCTTCCGTTGTTGTTTCATATGAATATTGGTATTTCTTTAGCTTCGTATTTACCTGAAGCTCACTCTGGAGGCTAGCTAGCCAACTGTCAAAAGATGCCTTTTGTTCTGTCATATATGCTTCAAGTTCTGCCGTCTGTTCTTCATAAAATTTATAAAATTGTGCATTCAGCTGAGAAACATCTACCTGTTTGATTAGTCCGGTGATCCAAGGACAATAAGAACTACCACGATAATCTCGAATATCACTCTGAGAAATTGTTGACGCATTCTTTCGAATTCGCACACGAGCAAGGCACAGCTCTGTAATAGTTTCGTCATTTGTCAGATTGATAGTGCCGTTTACGCTGTCTTTGACTGCAATAGAACAACTTCGAACACTGTCAGAAATATCGCAACGCAAAATAATTAGTTTGTATGTATCGGCACTTACTGAAGCCGTTCCAAGATCAAGGTTGAGAATTGCCGTGTTCTCGATCCAGTGCATATTGACTAATGCTCGGCCGGTTCCAACTGTGACCGCCAAGTCACTTCCTGCGTGAACAACAAACATATTTCCAATAGTTTGGTAAACGCCGTCAGAGACCAAGCCTTTGAAGTACATTGTCATATCTTCAGCATTATATTTTCTATCGCCGTCCACACTGTTAAAATATCCATATCTTACAGCCATTTTTTACACACTCCATTCATCAAATGTCGGTACTCGGGTATTTCCGCTTGTGGAATAGCTTTCAATAATTTCGGTGATTCTCGCCGTTGCTTTCATGCCGAATTCATTTTCTACTTCCACAATATCGCCAAGTCCGCAGTAGTCAGGAAAATTATTTACTTCTCCGACATATTCGGGAAATACGTTCATTTCTGCCAGTTTGTCTTTGCCTCTGCTTATCAGCATGGAAACATACTGCGAATCAGAACTTATATTTTCGCTTGACAAGTCCCGTGCGTCCACATACATTTCACGGCGTTCAAGTCCTGCCATTTTTCCGGAAAATGTGGTTTTTCTTGCACTTCCTTCACCTTCACCAGCAACAAATGCCACATTTTTATATTCTTGCGTGTCATAGGTATATTCAGTGTTTACAAGATTTTCGAAATCTGGTGAAAATACCGCAGGAACGTTGTCTTTCTGTGATCGCGTACGGTCAAGCCCGGCATACATTTCAAATGTAAATTTTCCGTTAATAAGTGGCATTCTGAAACCGTACCCATAGGCTTGACACAAATCTGTGATAGCGTCGTAAACATTATCGCCGAAATACTGCGTTGTGATTTCGTCGGAAAAGCCCTTTGTTTCGGCTGATATTGCTATTTCGTCCATTTTCCGCAGTGCCTTTTCTGTCATTGGATTTATAAAATTCCATTCAACTAAATAATTCGCAAGCGTTTCTATTGGCTGATTGTTCGCACTAAGTCGATTCGCAACAATTCGCCGATCCAGAAGGCTTTCGACGCTTCTTCCGGAAACTGTTAAATAATTTCCGTTTTCTATGTCTGTTTTTATGTCTATTGATTCAATAATCATTACATATTTGCTTTCTGTTGTTTCCAGATAGTAGCCGATTAGTAACATGTTTATGAATTCCGTTGTAACCGGAAGATACAATTCGAAGTCACCACAAAAATAATAACGTGTCGTCCAGATCAGGGAAACGTAATTGTCAATAAGTCCGATTCGTTTCAAATTTTTGTCCAAAACGTAAATATACATATTAAATCCCCTCAAACAACGCCGTATATTCTACGGAAACCGTCAAATTATTTTCGCCTTCGTCGCAGGAATAGCTGATTTCGTTTTCTCCGGATTCCAATTGTAACCATGTTGATCCTGCTTGTACTGCATACAAGATATTGGTCTCCACGCCGTCACGAAGTAATGTAACTTTTTTATTGTTAAAATGCGTCGTGATTGTTATTAGATCGCCTTTTTTCATATCAAAGGTCAATCCAAAATATGTGTTGTTTGTCAGATTATAAACAACAGGATTTAGAATTTCGCTAGCATTTGCATAGAGCTGAATTGTTGTACCTGTTGCCATTTCTCCCGCATTGATTATTTTGGTTTTTACTTTCTCAATTCGAGAGAATTCAATCCCTTCTTTTGGAATAGCGAACGGAAATTCAAACAATGCAACAACATTGGAAAATTCTATAGTTTGGGTTTCGGCTGCTTTGAAATATGGATCCGCGCACAGAATGGAAATTTGTGCAATCTGTGATTTTGAAAAGTGATCTAGTTCAAAAGATTCAACTTTTCCCGTGATATACACATTCAAAGACTCGTGCCGGAAGTACAAAGTTACATCGCTTTTGACTTTGAAAAATGAGTAAAGCAATAAGCGATTTTGTTCAATTTCTGGAAGAATCTGGATATATAGCACAATATTTCGCGTGCCGATTCTTGCACTATTGAACATAGCACCATCACTGGTGGCGAATTCCGTTGTATTGATTGTGGCCGTAACAGGGTTCAGGCCATCAATATCGTACAAACAAAATTTATTTGAATTGGTAAAATCAAGAACTGTATTTCTTGAAGTTTTTACTTTTGTAAATATCACGGCCTAGCCCCCTTCAGAAGATTTTTACTTTGTCTGTAGATTTCCAAACGGCTCAAAGATTTCGGGCTGTAGTTGTTCTGTGTGAAGTTCTGAACAATAGAGCTTGCACCATTTCCGGCCACAGCGCCTGCGCCAGCCAAACTATCCTTGATATTTTGGGCGGGTGCCATCATCTTTTGTCCCATGGTTTTCATTGCGTCAACTGCCGCACTCGTTTTATCCTTGATACCTTCAGCAAGCCCCATTGGCAAAAATTTACCAACTTGCTTTTCCATGACAACAGAAGGAGAGTGAACACCAAAGAAATCCTTGATACCGTCAAGAACGCCTTGACCAAATCCGGAAATCTTTTCTTTGATCCAGCCTGCCATGTCATTGATACCATTCCAAAGACCTTCAACGATATTTTGACCAATGCTAAAAATTTCGTCTGGAATTTCTTTCACTTTGTTTACGATATTATCGAACAAATCTTGTGCTGCTTGCTTACCTTTTTCCGGTAATTGTCTTGCAAAGTCAGCAGCTTTAGAAATGGTATTCTGCAACCATGTCCAAATTCTTGATGGAAGATTCTTGATTGTATTGATGACATTATCGAGGAAGCTTTTTGCAGTTTCCTTCGCCTTTGTCTTCATGTTGGCTCCCCAAGTAATGATCTTGTTGATGGTGTTTACTAGCCATTCCCAAACTTTCCCCGGCAATTCTTTGAAGAATTGAATGATGTTCTCGATAATTTTAGGAACTTCGTTTACAATCCAATTCTTTACATTGACTGCCCAAGTTGCGAGAGTACCAATAACAGCACCAATCGCATAACCAATTTTGTACGGCAATTCTTGGAAGAACTGAACAACCGCCGCAATGATTTCTGTTACCTTTTCCGTAAATGCGGTTTTGACATTTCCAGCCCATTCAATCACTTTCTGCACGCATTCACCAATTTTATCGGCAAACTGTTGTCCTAATGGCGCAAGCCCTTGAATGATTGCTGCGATGATCTGCGGAACAGCCTGCACTAATGCAACTACGATTTGTGGAATTGCCTGTACAAGTGCCATAAATAATTGGATCGCTGCTTGCAAAAGAACAGGAACATTTTGGGTTAAAAAGTTCACGAGCGCTTGGATGATTGAAGGTAATGCTGCAATCAATGCCTGTAAAATTTGAGGTAATGCTTCAACAAGACCCATCAACATTGTTACTGCTGCATTGATAATTTGCGGTAACGCTGAAGTCAAAAACGTACTGATAGTGTTTATGATTTCAGGCAATTTAGGCAATAACTGATTCAGTAGCTCAGGTATAGCATTCACAATTTGCATGAATAGCTGTGTTGCAGCATCCAACATTTGTGGTAAAAATGCTACTATTGTGTTGAGAAGCGTGTCAATCAAAGAAGTAATTTGACTTCCCAAATCCAATTGCATAATAGCATCTACCAAAACACTAAAGAGTTGAATTGCTGCCAGCAGTAATTGCGGTGCAAGAGCGATTATTTGATTTGCAATTTGTGAAACAATTTCAACGACGTTCGTTAACAATTGCGGTGCAAGACTTATCGCGGCTTTCGCAAGTGTCATGATAATTTCTTGCGCTGCCAACAAAATCATTCCAGCATTATCCGTAATGCCTTGCGCTAAACTTTGAATGATTGTCACGCCGATGCTTACCACTGACGGTAAAATACCTGTGATTGTCGTCACAAGTGTTGTCAGAATATTACCAACAGCAGTGCCGATTTTTTGATCGGCTCCATCAACCCCATTTGCCAGATCGGTGAATGCACTCGCAATATTTTCAACATCAGGAACAATGCTTGATAATACGCCTGCACCAAATGATGTGAACATCGCAAGGACAGGTGTGAACGCTGTACCAATTTGAGCAATCGAGCTTTTCATTTCGAGTTGAGCTTTGTTCAGATCAATCATCGCTTGATTGTTCTTTTGGTACTCTGTGCCAAGTTCACCATACAAGCCGTTCAACGTGTCAACAATTAACTGTTGCCGTTCCTGTTCGTCGGAACATGCCGAAAGTTTGTCGTTGAAATCATCTTCGTTCACGCCCGCCCAATTCAGAGCGTCCGCCAAGTTACCCGTGATCTGTCCGACTTTTGCCGTTTCGTTCACAGATTCCGCCAAACCGTCGAGCGGGATAGAGTCACCATATTTCGCCCAAATACCAGCGGAAGAATTCAGCAAACTGTTCAAATTCTCGGTGCTGGTACCCATCGCCATAAAGTTGGAAACAGTCGTATTTGCGGCGGTCTCATCGCCAAGAATTCCATACAGATTGCTGAATGCATCTTCTGCAAAATCAGTGCTGACACCCGCAGCATCTGCTGCGGTAGTCAATTTGGTCATATTGTCAGTGAATTCTTTTGAGCTTTCGGTTGCTGCTACCAATCCGCCAGCAAGAGCTGTTACAGCGGTGCCAATTCCAGCAATCGCACCTTTACCAATTGCACCGAGAAAACCTTTCAGCTTACCACTTGATTTTTCTGACTTGTCGCCGGTTTCATCGATCTCATCATTTACGCCATCTAGCTTTTTCTCAGCCCGTTTTGCTTCGTCACCAGTTTCTTCCAATGCGTCAGCAAGTTCTTTAGAACCATCCGCCGAGTCGTCAGACCCATCTCCCAGCTCATCGAGGCTTTTTTCATATTTGGAAATTGCAGCCTCGTTGCCTTTGATTGCCGCTTTTAGCGAGTTCATTTTGATTTGGAGGTTCTGAGCAGATTCTGAATTTTCTCCTTCAGTTCGAACAACCTCATCATATTTCTTTTGAACATCATTCAAAATTTTCGAGTAGCTTTCATTGACACTCTTTAACTGGGTGATCTTCGCAGTTAGTCCGTCAGCGGAATCGCTCCACTTTTCCATGCCAGCCGTGGCATTCTTAAATTCGGAATTGGTCAATGCGATTGCACGGTTCGCGTCACGTAAATTTTGCTTTAGTTCAGAAATATCAACCTTAAATTTTGTTGTGGTTTCAGTATTTTTTGGCATATTTTCACCTCTTTAGAACCACGTATCTCGTGCCGGCCGCATGATTTTTCTCGGCTTCTTTTTCTGTTCTTGTCTCTTGTTATAATTTACAAGTCGACGCATGAGAATAATTACCTCATGCGTCTGACACTTGCGAATTTTTATGGGATCAAGTGAGTGAAATCTTTCACATAATGAAATGGTTATGTCAAAGAAGATGTCATATAAGGACGACTGCTCTCCGCCCTCTATCAGTTTCCCGATTTGTCATCGAGGCTGCTGATTTCAGAAAGTGCATATGTAAATGCCTTGATAAACACGCCAACCAATTCTTTGGTTTTTGTGTTACGAATCTCAGTATCCGTAATGCCCGGAAAAATCTGCTTCAGCAGAGGCTTAACCTGAGGCAGCACTGAGATGACTGCCTTTCCAATTGCTACCGCGTCATCGAGCTTGTCAACGTCGATGACATTCAGCAAATCCTCAACGGTTCCCCACATCAGATCGAATTCCGATGCAGTGTATGTTTTTACGATTTCACCTTTTTTATAAATGTTCAGTTTCATTTCCATTTGTGCTACCCTCCATAGTTAAAATTAGACGTCTGTCGGAACTACCTTATTGTGAACGTCGCTCGGTGTCCAAACTTTCTTAGTCCAAGCTTCCTTCATCGCTTCTGTCATGCCACCATAACGTTCGTCAACAACAATACCACTCATTGCCTTATTGGTAGTAACATCGCCAACAGTCTGAGTAAACTTATAAATGGTATTGATCGCCGTGAATGTCAGTTCGGTGTTAGTAGTATCGATAGAATCTGATTCAGTGTTGACCTCTTCGGACGGGATTGCAAACTGACCCTTATACTTCCAACAATAGCGCCAATTACCGTCTGTGCCCTTTGTCTTATAGCCGATTGCAAAATACTTCGGCGTGACATCGCCTTCCATCAGCATGCCTGCCGCAGCATCGAATGCCTGGCCGGTAATCTCTGCCAAAGTTTCCAGCTTAGGCGGTGCGACAGTCAGAGTGAATGTTTCTGCGCCCTTAGCATTGATTACAATCATACCTTTGTTGTCATAGTAGTGAGTCTCACTGGAAGATTCAACCTCTTTGGAAATTGTTGCCGTGTAAGACAACCGCTTCGGTGTTCCGGTGGAAAACTGATTCTCAGAATCTTCTGCGACTTCCGCATAGAACAGGTCCTCAACACCACGAAATTCGAAAACGTTATCTACTGCATTTGTAGCCATATGTTATTCCTCCCTTTTCAAATACGAGACAGTAATGCCTCTTCCAAAATGGCTGGGTTCATCGCTGAGCACGTCATGAGCTTCGCCCCAAACCTCAAAACCATTTTCTCTCAAAACTTTCTTTGCTTTCCTGAGTATGCTGTATACATTTTCAATATCTTCCGAATAGAAATTCACGTCATACTCATATGAAATATGTGTTTCGTCATTGTCATAAAATCCATATCCATCAGAGGCATTATTCCAAAATGTAAAGAAATTTTTTGGATAAGGCTCATTTTCTGCCAGGCTTCCTTGCCGAAAAACTGGATACCCGAAACACAACTGTAGAACTTCAATCAGTAAATCTTCCATACTTACAGATTCCTTTCAATATATTTTTGGATCGCTTCTTTTTGGATTTTTCTGACTTCGTCTTTCGTCTTTTTGCCGTAAAAAGCATCTTTCAGGCCAGATACTGGTGATATCCTCGGGGTCCCATACATCAAGAAGATTGATCTTATGCCAGAATCCTCGAGATCAAAACCAATTTCGATAGAGCCGGTGTAACCCTGCCAATCAACTTTGAAATTCTTATCCAATGATTTTTTGGTTTCACCGGTCCAGTATTTACCGCCAGCCGGCATGTTTCCCTTTGTCATAACAGAATCGACTTTTTTATCGATGTGGGCTTTTGATGCTTTCAATGCGGCTTCGGTTGCTTGCTTCAATCCAGCTTCTCCGGCTACTTTGTCAATGCCTGCCATCATTTCTTTCCATCCGGTGAATTGTAGGCCGATCTTATTTTTTGGCATATCAGGCACCTCCCGCAATTTTGCGTATTTTGAATTTCAAGCACTGCCGCCGCTGACTGATATTTTCAGGGGTTCCAATTATTTCATATGAATTTCCCTCAATATCTTTGACGCGGCAATCTGCCCGAATATCTGGCCTGTACCATGTTTCAATGACGGCTGTATCTTCGATCACTAACACGTCATTGCTTGTGATTTCGGTTCCACCAAAAGTTCTAAAAGAACAGTAGAACAATTTGCCTTCTGCCGGATATGTTTTTTTAAGAACGCCCTTGACCATTTTTGTTTCTGGAATAAACAAAAACATAGGAACGTTAAATGGTCCAACTGATCTATACATTTACTCACCCCAAATTTACAATTACCGTAGTAATTCCAGCCCTAATGGCGAGATTGCCAGACGTAACTTCGGCAACACAAATTTTGCTGCCGCCTTCCGCCACAATGTCGGAAGTGCCGTCCCACTCCTCCCAGCCTGACAAATCCTCGTCAAGAGTTGGCATTTTATTGGTGAATTTGTATCGGTAAAAAGCATCGGCATCAGGGACTGTGATTTTTGTTGTTCCGACTTCTGCGCCGGCACTCGATCCAATCTCTAACTCGCCGATAATATACTTCAGTTGGAAGGCCCGCTGTATGAAATATGTTGACAATTCAGCCGTGCCCATTCCATAATTCCACAAATCCGAAACACCTCGAATGATAACACCGACGGCGGCGGAAGAGTTGATAATTTCAGCGGAAACCCCGGCGTCACTCAGGTAATTCTTCACATCCTCAATATAGAGCTTCAAGGTTTCGTCTTGGTACGTGCCTGTTATGCCGAGGCCCACTTTAATTTTTTCCAGCAATTCCGCATCCGTCATAAATTATCACTCCTTAGTCAACTTTGACATTCATTGTTGCCTGTCCAAATTTGACGGCCAGCTTATTGGAATCTACTTCATAGATACCGATCTTGTGGCCATCCTCACCCTGAATTTCCGACTTGCCATCCCATGCGGTTAAGCTGCTCATGTCGTCGCCATATTCGGGTGCCGCAATTGAAGACGGTGAGGTCTTATATACATAAGAATTACCGCTTGTCAGAGTCGGGGTCACAGCAATTTTGGTATAGCCTGCCGCTGTACCTTTGGTAGAAGTTACCGTCAGATCACCAATCTCCTGCCCGCCTCCATAATGTGTTGACATATAGTTCAGAACACCGACGATATTTGTTGCAGTGATCTTGTCGGCACTAGTCGCGCAGCCAATTGCAACTGCGAGATTTTTCAATGCTTCCACTTTACACATGGTTTATCACACCTTACTTCTTCAGAATAAATGCGCCGTTAACATCAAGCATTTTACCATCCATGATGCACAGGCCCTTATTGATGTACTTGTTCTTGTCGTCATCAAACCAGCGCTTGAAGCCAATCTGCAGCTGACTGTTGATTGCGTAGTCAGTCGGTCTGAAGTACAGGCCCCAAGCATCGCCAGACTGAGCGCTGTCATAATCTGCCAGCATATCCGGTTCAACCAGAATAACCTCACGGCCTGCAAAACGGCATTCAAGATTGCCAGTTGTCGGGTTGTAGGTTTCCTGGTACAGCGGGCGATCGTTTGCGTCCTTCAGAGTCATGATGTTGGATTCCCAAGTGCCGGCGGTCATAACGAATACACCCTGACCACGATATGCCAGCGGAATCTTTGCAAACAGGTTCTTTCTGAACTTGGTCCAATCTGCCATATCAGCAGCGGCAAAAGTCAGCTTGTGATCTGCTGCAATTCGATTATCATTCAGAATGCCAAGCGGCTGGCCGGAGCCAGTACCCTTCAAAATAACTCTGTCGAATTCTTTGGTGAACGCCTCAGCCAGCAGTCTAGCCATCTCAGTTTCGAGATAATTCAGCGAAACAACCTGAGACAGCAGGGACTGAGCCAAACGTGCTTCCACAATGTGGTAACCAAAGGAAATAGAGTTCTTGATTTCCGGTACTGCCTGAGTCTCAGAAACGGTGGTTTCTGTGATCCAGCTAACTGTCGGCACAAGGTCCTCAATCGGAAATTCAACGCCACCCTTAACGTTCAGCTTACGAACGCGGTTATACAGCTGGCCATATACCTTAATTTCCTTCAGGAACTCATTCATGATAGTGTTGGGGATGATCTTGCCGACATCAGAAGTGATAAGGGTTTCATCTGCCCGCTTCTCATACTTCCATTCACCAGTCTGAACATATCGCATAAATGCCTGCCGATATTCCATAGAGTCCAGTGCATTTCCGGTTCTCTGCTCTGTCGGCGGATTCTGAGAATAGCTTGCCAGCGGGTTGCCGCCTCTCAGCTGTGCATTTGCGGGCGGTTCAGCAGAACGGCCTTCATCAGTAGACTCATCTTCGCCCTCATATTCGAGAGCATCCAGCTCTTCCTGTACTTCGGCAATATCTTCGGCCAGGTCTTCCAGCTGCTCGTTGATAGAGCGAACTTCGTTGACATCAGTAGAAGCCTGAGAACGTTCTACCAGTTTGGCTTTCTTTGCCATCAGTCTCTTCATTCTCTTTTCGAGTACTTTCTTTCTGTTCATGTTTACTTACCTCCAAGAATTTGATTTTTGAGTTTGAATAATTCCAACATTTCATTTGGTTTTCTCGCACTATCCAGTACGCTTCGTGCATTGTCCAATGCAGTCCGATCTCTTGCCGAAATCTCTGTTGCTTCATATGCCGGAAATGTCACGGCAGAAACTTCAACAACAGAAGAGATCGACGTAATGTGACGAGTGGGGTGGTCACTGTCCAGTGCTTCCCATTCCTCGCCGTCTATGCCAAACATGAATGACATTCCGGAAATGTCACCACGTTTAACAGCAGAATATAATGCCCTTGCTTCAGCATTATTTTCAACATCCAAATTCACCCTGATCCCCATGCCGTCATCATCGGGCATGAGCTGCATTGTAGAATTCTTATTGTTGTTTCTGGAGCGGGCGAGCGGGATTTTGCTTGTGTCATGGTTTACCAAGAAACGCACGTCTCTCAAATCAGTTTTATCGAGTGCTCCTCTTTCAATGACTTCGTCAAAATATCCCAAATTTGTTTTTGACTCAAAGACAATTGGGCGCCCTGTAATAAATGTGCCGTTGTCATCGTTCTTGTCAGCCCTGATCTCGAATACATAATTTCTTCTGAGCAACTCATCCATTTGCCTCACCTCACATAATCGTAATATCGTTAATTTTCGGCGAACTGTTATCACTTGTACCAGACCAAGCCAAGTAGTATTCACCCGCCGGGACTGAAGAAATGTCCACGGCCTCAGTCACGCCGCTTGTCGCATAAACGTATTCAAAATCTACTGTTACAATGCTTTCATTTCCAGCCGCCAACAGACTTTGAATTGACTGCGCTTTTTCTAAATTAGTTGTGCCGTCAACCAGTCCGGCAGGAATAAATTTGAAATATTCTCCAGTCTTCATCGAGTTTGAAATATATCCAAACAGCAGCAACTGATTGGGGCTAATCGTCATAGGTGTAGTGCTAAATGTTGGTACTTGCTGATTCCATCCAAATGATGTCGTATTGTAGTACATCGCATGATTGGAATCCGCATTACAAAAAGCATTCTCTTCTGTGACATAATCGCCAAGAGATTTCAGCCCAGTAGTGGGCGCAGCATAAATTGTATCAGTATAATTTGTATACATTGCATTATCAAACACATAATAACGTGTTGTCGTCGATCCCGTGCCAATTAGGTTTGGTGTGACAATCGATGTTCCATCGGCGTTATTGATTTTCAGCCGGTAAATTGTCGGGGTGTTCGCATAAACTTCAATTGTCGGTGAAACACCATCTTTTCCGTCTATACCATTTGTGCCATCAGTTCCGTTTTCTCCCGCGGAACCAGTTTCACCCTTATCACCCTTATCACCTTTCGGACCTGCCGGACCAGTCTCGCCTTTTGCTTTTCCGGCGTTGATAATTGTACCATCTGACAGGGTAACGATCAAATTTCCTTCATCATTGATTGTGCAGTTTTGAACATAAACGGCCGAGCCACCGGAGCCGCCACTATTTTTGATCTTCTTATTTAGAAGCGCATAAAGTACCATATCCATATTGTTCACCCCTTACAGTTTGTACCATTTCTTCTGGTACAAGATATATACATCGCCAGTATCAACCGCCAAAAATGTCGATCCTTCGTCATAGTCAGTCGATAATGTGGCGACTTCTGCGGAAGTGCCAATCATATCCCAGCAAGAAGCATAATTACGTTCCATCATCATTATCACCGCCCTCATCGTCCGGTTCTTCATCATCATTTGGTTTTTCTTCGTCGTTTGGTTCTTCTTCGTCATCCGTTTTTGCGGTTGTTCCAGTTTGGTACTGTTTCGCATAGTCAACATTGACCCAGTTCAATGACTGCATTCTTACGCCTTCCAATTCTGGCAGCGGCCTCAAACCAAAAGCAACACGCTTTTCATTTTCGTAAATGGAGCCAGTCGGAGCCAGCAAATTCACCATTTCCAAAGTCTGGTCAACACTCATAAAGATCAATTCTTTTGGATAAAATTCAATCTTATTACCAAATGCTTTTTCTCTTGGCGTGAACAGAGCTCGGGTGAATGCTTGTGACATTGCAATGATGATCGGCTCCAGCGTTTTCTGGTAAAATGCTTCATATTGTTCTTTGGTATAATCACCAGTAAGAATACATAAAGGAACACCAAAATGACGCAAGATTTTCTCATCAATAAATTTCAAAGTGGCTTCATCCACCATTTGAACCTGTCTATCAATCGGGGTGAATTCACTCGTAATGTCAAGGGGCAAGAATCCGCTTTCTGAATTCTGTAGCTTTTGCTCCAGTTCTTTCAATGCAGCTTCTGTTTTTCCTCCGTCAATCATTGACTTGAATTTAACAACACCATTGATCGCACAACTCGATTTCATAGCTTTCGAGAGATTGTGCAAGAGTTGGTAATTCAAATCAAGGGTTTTCAAGAGTGCTGCATTGTCTGGCTGGCCTTGCTCATTGCCGCCCATATACTCATTGACTGAATATTTGTAGCGGATATGAATAACATCTGAATATGCCAAAGTGGTCTCAAAATTATTTGCAAAGGTAAATTTCACATACAAGAGGTTAGCCGCATCCTGAATGAAATCAACCTGAGTTGGCTGAATTGGGTAAAGGCCCGTATATCTTCGCTGTTCGTTTCCTTTGTCATCCGTCCAAACATAATAAGTTGGAATAATGAATGCGTTATAGTTAAAATACAGCTGCCAAACAATTTTCTCGATAAATTCCGAGGTTGTCATGATCTCATTTGGATTCTGCAAAACATTTTGAATGCTTCCACTAACCGGCGTCACATCACAATTAGAAGTTCTGACATGTTGCGGCGTTAGTTTCTTCATCTCGCTGACGATGCAATTTAGTGCTTGCTGAACTACATCGCTTGCATAAATATCATCACCAAATTGCGAAAATATGGGGGTAAACCCATTTAACATATCTGCATACTCGGTTTTTACTTTAGGCTTTCGCCTCAGTTTATCCAACCATCCCAAAATCTCACCGCCTTTCATGACCGCGCAATTTTGCGCCGTTCTTAAACAAGAATAACGTAGCCTTCAAAAGCTTCGTCAGAAGTAATTACAACATTTGTACCAACCACCTGAACATCAACGAGAGCGATGCCATAATTTGAGCCGCTCTTTCTCATTACAACAGAAGGAACCTGACCATTTGCAGCAGTAGTAAATGTGCCACTAGTCCAATTGTTAGTGGTGAAAGTCACCTTTGTGGGTGCTTTCAAGCCATTGAGCTTTGTCTTGAGTGCGGTTGTAAAGTCTTCAGTAGAAAGGCCCTTGCCAGCTTCCTTGTCAACCTTGTTTGTAAATGCCGTGTCAGTACTCTTCACAAAGTTGCTGTCATTTGTGAGCTGACTCGTCTTTGTGGGCACCGCCGGAATTGCAGCAGAAGTAATAAAGCCGGAATCATTTGTCAGATCGCTTGTCTTCGTGGGTACGTCAGGAATTGCCGCACTCGTAATAAATCCGCTATCATTTTGCAGCTGACTGGTTTTTGTCGGCACGGACGGAATAGCGGTTTTCTTCGCATAGTCATTCTGAATCTCAGTGAAATTGTCATTGATCTTACCAATTTCCTCTGCAATGAAACCACCGTTTTTGATTGTCTGCATAGCCATAATAATTTCCTCCTGTTAGTTTAACTTGATGCCAATAATCTTTGTTATTGGTCTATCGCTGAATGATACCAGGTAGCGCCCAGATGCGTTTGTTTTGATGCCAGCATAAACATTATTGCTGAACTTCAATTGCGTCTTAGAGCTGACCTGAGCGTTACACATGTACAAATTGCATCCTTCCATAGTTGAGAAATCTGATTCACAGTTCATCACCTTAAACACTGTTCCAACTGCAATTGAATCGATTCGCTGCCAACATGATGCGCCTTCTCTCTGAATCATGATTCCATCAAACTTTGTGATGTCATCTGTCAATGTCACTGATACAGTGGTTCCAGAATCTTTTGAGGGGATAGCCTTAGAACCTTCAAAAAGAACTTTGTAACTGATCGGTTTATATGTCAGTTTGGCACTTAATTCAGAGAAATTAGAATTGATGCCAGAAATAAAATTCTTCAAGGTTGTTCCCATTTTGAAAACTGTCATTTACTCACCCTCCAAATATATCTTGCAGACACATGGCTCATCTGCATAAAGTTCAAAATCACCATTTTCAAGAATTCTGTATGAGGCAATCATACTTTCCCAATTCACCTCATCATCCATTCGCCGAAGCGCTTTCTCAAGATGGTAATTTGTTCCCAAGCAATGAGTTGCTGCATAAATAGTTGCTTTGTACAACCCATTTGGCTGAGGCAGGAAGCTATTCGTTGATAGGGTTTTTGGATATACACTCGCCATGGTTAACCTCCAATAATTTGCTTGAACTCAGTCCTGTACCGGCGATACATTTCATAAAGAATAATCAATGTGACTGCGCCATCAATTCTTTTTGACGGTTCAATCTTTACGCAAATACATTGGCTGAGATCATTAACCTTGATTCCTGCATTTTTCAAGCACCATTTATCTACGGCATTATCACCGTAATTTATCAATTTATGCTTGAAATCTGCTTCACAAAGTTTCATAGCATTTGACAACGTTTGGGCATTCTGCAGAATCAAAACCAAATCTTCATTTTCTTTTGTCCAACCATATTCACCCATTCGATTGATCCAATCTTTGGAAAATCGTTGGTCATAGCCACATTTCCAAAGCTTGATGTCATATTCAACATATAATTTATAGAACCAATCGGCGACAACCGCCAGGTCAATGTCGTTTCCTTCGGTAATAGTTATCAGGCCGTTTTTTGCCCACTCAGCATATTGCGCGCCGGCGTTTCTGTCATCGGAATCTTCCAATTTGCTTTCTGGTATAAAATACATCGTGTGGACGTATTTCTTATTATCACCCGGACGCATCAGAAGAATTTTTGCACATGTCAGGTCAGTGGTTTCCGACAAGTCAACCGCTCCAAGGCACACGCTTCCTCTGAAATCTTCCAAATCATATACATTTTCATAGTTGTAGTCTTCAAGATTCAACCATGATTCAGCAGAATTCTGTTTGATGTTGAAGTCTTTCGACAAAACAAAAATACGATCAGCTTTGGATTTTCTGGCGAGGTCTACCTGTTCATCCAAGTAGTCCCATTTTTTAACAATTCCCAAAGTTGGGTTTGATTTTACCCAAGTTCTTCGGTCTTGCCAGATTTCTTGCTCAGAGTCTTGTGTATAAAACCACGGAAGTAACCTCTCTGCGGAAGGGCCGTCATCTTCTTTCCAAATGACCGCCCGCGCCTTTCTCAATTCATCATCCAAATATCCATCTACCACAAATCCCTCGGTTGTGATATTGATAAATTTCGGAGAATCTTTCAAACTCTGTGACTGTTCAATAGATTTGCCTATGATATTCTCTTGCATTTCGTGCGTTTCGTCCACAATTGCAAAATCAATATTTCGGCCCTCTTTGTTCTTTGTTCGGTCAGATAGCTTGAAAATCTTTGAACCATTTACTTTATTACGGATAAATCGCTGATTTCGGCCAGTGTCCAACTCATTTGGATCAATCAACAACCGCATAGTATCAATTGCGTCATAGGTAATACTTGCCTGATTGTCATCATTTGAGCTGCAAACAATGTCTGCGCCCTCATTTCCAACAATCAATTCACTCAAACCCAGGGCTGAACACGTTTCGCTTTTTGTGTTCTTTCTGGCAATGAGAAGAATGATTTTCTTGAATCGGTCAAAAGTAGTCGCTGACATTTTGAAGCTGTACACCGCGGAAATGAAAGCCTTTTGCCAAAGCATTAAAACCATTGGCTTATTGTAATAAGGAGACTTTGTCAATCTCACGCAATTTTCCATAAAATCAATTCGTAAATCAGCATCAGTCGTATCATAGTAATAATCTGGGTTATCCATATCGGCGATTAAATTTTCAAGTTCTTGCATGAGTTCTTGACCAACAAGAATTTCACCGGATTTGCATTTCTGGTAATATTCTTCAAGATACCCATTTGATTTTTTTATCATCGGCGTACCTCCAAATATAATTTCCAGCTTTACGGCGTTCGCCTTTACAGCATCGCATGATATTTGAACCACAAATTCCAGTTTGTTTTGCCGCTTCCTTTTGACTTGGATATGATGCCATGAAATTACCGCATAGATCGTATTGATTTACGGGAATTGCAACACCTTCGCCAACTGCTTTTTTCCAATTATCAGACAAATGCTTTCCGCTATTCGGCTGAATTACTCTGTTTGCTCTTCCACGTTTCAAAGCGTTTTTGTGTGATTCAGAAAGCGGAATTCCCAAATGAGCTTTGCGCATTTTTTCACGGCTTTCTTCTGAAACTTTACCTCTACAATTTCCACCATTTTCAATATTGTAGCCAAATTCTCTTTGGTTAGATTTGTACTCAGCAATCAGTTCAATTTCCTTCTGCTCAGCTTCTTCTTTTGTCAGCTCAGAATAGAGAATCTCATGCTTAATATTATCCCAACCATATTTCAAGATGGCGTTGAATACTACTTGGCCGCGGTACCCGTTTCCATTTGGACCCCAGCGTTTGAGAGGATTTAATGAGGTTATTCCAATATAAACTTTTTCATTTGGAAAAGTATGTTTATATACGCAATACATCAATCCACCTCCATCATTCGGGAACGAGTCCATTTTCTCAACGGACTTTCCTCTTCATTGGTGGTGTCTCCAACCGCGTGAGAAATTACCTTAATAATATTGGTGTACTGCTGCAAAAATTCTTTATACAACTTCGCGGCCGGAGTAGCTTTCTGAAGTTCTGGATTTTCAGGGTGCACCTTTATCATTGGTAATTTTTCAAGATTTTCAAGCTGGGCCTCTAAAAAGAGCATCTTGTCAATAAGTGGTAAAATAGTACTTGAGTTAGAATCATTTACCAATTTTAGCAATTCTTCTTTTCTTTCCAACTTTTACCACCTTCTTTCCAAGTTCCAAATCTGAAAATCTGGATTTTTCACTTTCTACGAATTTTAAAGACTCTTCAACAGTCCTCTTTCAGAGAAATTTCAGAGAACCCCGGGGGGATCGTATCTCTCCCACCACTCGGCAATGTACTTTTCCCATTCCAAAATATCCCGGCCTTCGGGATTGGCATGCAGCCTTTCAATACATTTTTCTCGCGGAGTGTCGATAAATATCTCTCTTGCACCCAATGCTTTGCAAAGTCTTTCCCTCTCAGATATAAGAGGATAACCGCCAATGATCCAAGCATTTAACCACTTACCCTGCCGCATACGAACCATATCTATCATATGATTACGTATATTAAACACACAGGATCGTAGTCTATTAGGTTTAATATATCTATCGCATCCGCTAATACTCTGCCATATATTATCTATATCTACTATACAATCGCCCGTATCCATATTATCTTTAACAAAGGTATTCTTACCAGATAACGGACTACCATATACTAAATATACATGCTGTGAATAGCTTAGCTTATTATGTATCTTATTATGGCACCTATGGTGCACCAGCATAATATTGTCAGGGTTTAGCGCTATATTAGCATCGTCTACATTAGCCTCAGTCAGTTCGATCTTATGATGACCTATGCAATCATACTTAGCTATAATAGGCTTACCACAATACTCACATATCAGCTGGCCTTCAGAGTTAACCCTTTCAAGACGGATCACCTGCATTAGATTGACCCAGTCTCTGGACTTATAGAAGTTGTTTAACATCCGTCAATCCTCAGATAGATATTTGTGTTATCTTTCCAAACGTCAACGTAAAGTCGTGTCCAGTTCGTAATGTCCGGATTATTCAAAAATTTCACAGCATACATGCTTGCCTGTAATTCGTCCATTACAAAAAAATCAGAAGGTTTCGAACTTGTACCGATTTTTTTACTAACCATGACACGATAATGTGCATATTTAAGCAAATTCGAACTTAGGTTAAATACAACCTTATTCGGAACAACGCTTTCCCCGAAAAACGTGTTATGAACGGATTCGTCCAACCAAACAGTTAAGCTTCCATCTGTTTCAAGCGTAGGGTTATAATTTTTCATCTCTGTTCCAGAAACAAATCTATAAATCTGTTCATCAGATAGCGTTTCAACCTTACATTTGTTTTCACAAATTGCGTAACATTTATCATGTGCCATAAAATCACCAACTTTCTGTGTTAAACATTCCGCGTGACTTCGCCAAAAGTTCAGAAGCTCGCATCCTGTTTTTCATGATCTCATCTTCATCTCGCATAATTTTGGTCCAAAATGCTTGAATTTCAGCGATTGCAGCAATGTCATATTTTACACACTTTGCAACCTCTTTTGTGTAATTCTGTGCGATTTCCTCGTTAAGTTGTGTAATATATTGCTGAACATCGCTTCTTTTGAGTAATTTTGCCGCACTTGTTCTTGCGGAATCTGGTTTATATCCCGCTTTGATTGCAGCCGCAGCTTTATCACCGTTACATTCTCCAACCAAATAATGACAAAATGATCTTTGCTTTTGGTTTAACATTTTTCTCACCCGGTTTCATTCGTATATTTCCGATCGATCCAACCGGTAACAGCTCCACCCTGTTTTGTACTGATTCGGAATCTGCCATTGATGATTTTTCCATCTGTCACATAATAGAAACCAGTCAGAACATTCGCTCTTTTTTTCGCGTCACTTGATGCAAACAATTCCATATGATCCAACTGAATTTTATACCCAGCTGCGATCTTACTTGTGCTTGCTACGCCATGACTAGTAACAGCGTTCACGCTGCTTTCTTTTATATTCTTCAAATTGTTAGTAGATTTCTTCGCCCAAAAACCATTTCTACCGGTTTTCTTGATTGCTGTCGGATAATCAAAATAACACTCGTTGATGTCTACATTTCCAGCAATGCCATATACCTTGCCTGTACTGGATTTCTGCCAGATACCATATTGGCCGGAATATGTGCACTTTGCGTTATACTGAGCAACCCAAACCGCATAGCGTTTCCGAATCTCATCCGTAAAATGAGACTGTAAATACGACTTGCTGCAATAGAGTCCAACCCAATAACCCGCATTTTCCAATGTTTCGAGAAATGCCTTTGCAATTGCAGAACATTTCGCTTTTCCAAGTGCAAACTGTTTCTTTTCCTCGACGTCATAATAGATCGGAAACTCAAACGTCTTACCGGCAATTACCTTCAGGCAAACAGCAGCTTCCTGCCGTGCTTCAGCTTCACTCATCGCGTAACTATACCAATATACACCGCAAGGAATACCATTGGATTTGCATCCTGCATAGTTATTTTCAAATTGCGGGTCTTTCTGTGAAATCTCTTTGCCGTAGCCTGCACGGATAATTGCGAACTTTACGCCATCTGCTTTCACATGAGACCAATTCACATTTCCCTGATGTTTGGAGACGTCAATTCCTTTCATGTCAATTCTCCTTTTCTAAGTCTTCGATTCGATGATTCGCAACCTTGATTTGCTCCTCATCACGTGTCAATCTCTCTTCAATCTTGAATGTTCTTTCAATCAGATTGTTATGCTTGTTCACACGCTTTTCTAATTGTTCAATTCGATACGCGGTCAATTTATTACCGCCGTAAACAGTCAAAATCGTACCGATCAATGTAATGACACTCACCGCTATTTCTGTACTCATTCAGATTTCCCCAATTGCTTATAAATTTGGTTTCCATATACCGCCGTACCTGCACAAAGAATTCCTTGTACAATACCGGTAAAAATCCCGTTAAGCGATAAACCATAAAGGCTAATCATATAGACAATACTTAAGACAATACCAAAACCACCTAAAAGCATCGGAATATATTTGTTCTTAACCATATCGGTATCACTGAAAATTTTACCAATTACGACTAATGCTGGAATCAGAATCAACATTTCAGGTTGAATATATTCGTTCATGACCTCACCTCTTATATTATTATATCGAAATATTTCCGCGCTCAACATACACACGATGTGACGTCAATGTGACATTGATATTTATATAAGCAATATATAAAATTACTTTAGCAATATATAAATATCTTCATACTCAAGCGAGAAAGCCTCTAAAACGCGTTATATCGCATTTTAGAGGCTTAGCCTTAAAATTATACTACTAAAATAAAAGTGCCCCAGAATTGATTCTGGAGCACTCTGAACATTATTACAAGAATAATTCATAAATTACATCATCGGAAAAAATCATGCAGCTCAGTTTTTCAACCAATCTCTTTTTATTCCGGCTGATCGTCGTTACTGTCGTATCAAAATATTCGGCTACTGCTTCCCGGCTCTTACCTTCAAAATAGATCATCGGAATAATATCATAATAGAGGTCATCCAAACACTCTTTCAAGGCGTTATCCACAATATCCACAAATTTTGTTGCCGTTCCGTCTTCACTATATGATTTCTTCAGTTGGTTGTAATTTTTCAAGAGCTGCTCTGTTTTCTCAAATGCGCTTTGCCGATTATCTTTCATTAGTCCGGATAATTTCAGTTTCGCGATCGTCGTGTTTACAGTCTCCTGAATAATCTCATCTACCTCCATATTGTCACCTCTTTTCATTTGGTAAATCTTGGGCGTACAGGTTGTACAGGTTAAAATAGTATTTATATA
>OHGG01000377.1_pt1 | contig 26362 bp, 25 predicted proteins | sample 1567641 | NCBI WGS metagenome assembly OHGG01 (sample SAMEA3879561, study PRJEB24766) | human gut metagenome | biome: human-associated habitat; feature: feces | place: USA | collected 1985/1987
TACAATATTATTGTAAGGCTTTGTACGCTGTTATGAAGAAAAAACGGTAAAATGGCCTTGCACAGACGGCTCGGTCTATGCCCTGCTGTCTGACGATATTGTGCAGTATTTTTGTATGTATTCAGGAGAGATATATGGCTGAAATGTGCTGTTTTTCACCAATTACATATTTATTTATCGGCGGATCATTGAGTATAACTGCGTCCCGCCTTAATTTTCTGCACTCACACAATGTAATTATGCACTGACTAAACTGCAACACTATTGTTGCAGTTTTTTTATTTGTAATTTTTTGTTTTACTCGGAGGTATGAAAGAATGAAAAAAGTTGCGGTTATAATGGGCTCTGACAGCGATTTCCCTGTTGTCAGCAAGGCTGTTGCGGAACTCAAGGCTTACGGCGTTCCTTATGAATGTCATGTTATGTCTGCTCACAGAACTCCTGCTATTGCAAGCGATTTCGCTGACAAGGCTAAGGATAACGGATTCGGCGTTATCATCTGTGCCGCAGGTATGGCTGCTCATCTCGCCGGCGTTATTGCAGGTCACACAACTCTGCCTGTTATCGGTATCCCTTGCAAGGGTGCTAATTTCGACGGCATGGACGCTCTGCTCGCCACTGTTCAGATGCCAAGCGGTATCCCTGTTGCTACGGTAGCTGTAGACGGTGCTAAAAATGCTGCTATCCTTGCTATCCAGATGCTGGCTCTTTCTGATGAGGGACTGGCTGAAAAGCTCGAAAAGGCTAAGAAAGACATGATAGACGGCGTTGTGGCTAAGGACAAGGCTTTGCAGGACAAGCTCGCTGCACTTTGATTTTTGATACAGACATATAGCTCGGCTGTATGTTATATTTGATATATCGGGGAAGTTCTGCTGTCGGCGGGCGAACGATGTTCGCTCCTACATATTGAAACGGCAGTGGATATGTTTTCGGTATATCATATAAATAATGTAAATAATTTTATGGAGGAATAAATCTATGGAAAACATCGTAAAGACAGAACAGCTCTATGAGGGCAAGGCTAAGAAAGTATTCGCTACTAACGATCCTGATCTTGTTATCGTTGACTACAAGGACGACGCTACTGCTTTCAACGGCGAAAAGAAGGGCACTATCGTTGGCAAGGGTGCTATCAACAACAAGATGACAAACTATATGTTCAAGCTCCTTGAAAAAGAGGGTATCCCTACTCACCTTGTTAAGGAGATCTCTGACAGAGAGACTATCGTTAAGAAAGTTGAGATAGTTCCTCTGGAAGTTATCGTAAGAAACGTTGCAGCAGGCAGCTTTTCTAAGAAACTCGGTATCGAGGAAGGCACTCCGCTCAAGACTCCTACACTTGAGTTCAGCTACAAGTGCGACGAGCTTGGCGACCCATTCATCAACAAGTATTATGCTCTCGGTCTTGGTCTTGCTACAGAGGAAGAGATCGCTGACATCACAAAGTATGCTTTCAAGGTAAATGAGTTCATGCTCGGTTTCTTCAAGAACATCGGCATTGACCTTATCGACTTCAAGATCGAGTTCGGCAGATTCCACGGCAAGATACTGCTTGCTGACGAGATATCACCTGATACTTGCCGTTTCTGGGATTCAAAGACACACGAGAAACTTGACAAGGACAGATTCAGAAGAGACATGGGCGGCGTTGAAGAGGCTTACCATGAGATGATAAAGAGAGTAATGGGAGAATAATATCTATGGGCGGTTTTTTCGGAGCTGTTTCAGCTAATGACTGTATTCAGGACGTTTTCTTCGGGACCGACTATCATTCACACTTAGGCACAAGGCGGGGCGGAATGACTTCATTCTCCCCTGAACTTGGCTTTCAGAGAAATATACACAGCATTGAAAACTCACCATTTCGTACTAAATTTGAAAAAGACGTTGATAAAATGAGAGGAAACATCTGTATCGGCTGCATAAGCGACACAGATCCTCAGCCGATAATGGTACGCTCGAAGTTAGGTCTTTACGCAGTGTGCTCTATCGGAGTTATACAAAATGCCGTTAAGCTGGCTGATGAACTGCTTGAAAAGGGTTGTGCTAATTTTGAGACAATGAGCAGCGGTTCAATCAATTCGGCTGGTCTTATTGGTGCTCTTATTGCACAGAAGGACAACTTTGTTGACGGCATAAGATACGCACAAAGCAAGATAGAGGGCACGATGTCACTGGTCATCATGACTGACAAGTCGATAATCGCTGCCAGAGATAAGGACGGAAGGCTGCCTATTATAATAGGTAAGCGTTCTGACGGCTACTGCTTTTCCTTTGAATCATTTGCATATCAAAAGCTTGGTTACAAGACCTGTCACGAACTAAAGGCGGGAGAGATAACTGAGATAACTAAGGACGGCTACAACATTCTCAGCGAGGGAACGGACAAGAAAAAGATCTGCACCTTCCTGTGGACGTATTACGGCTACCCTACTGCCTGCTATGAGGGCGTGAACGTGGAACTTATGCGAACACGCAACGGCGAGATAATGGCGGAAAACGACATGAAAAACGGCAGACTGCCTGACGTTGATTTTGTCTGCGGAATACCTGATTCGGGCGTTCCTCACGCTATCGGATATGCAAACAAAAGCGGCATACCTTTTGCAAGACCGTTCATCAAGTACACTCCGACATGGCCTAGAAGTTTTATGCCGACAAGCCAGTCAATGAGAAACAGAGTGGCGAAGATGAAACTTATACCTGTTCACGAACTTATCGAGGGCAAGAAGTTACTGTTCGTTGACGACAGTATCGTAAGAGGCACTCAGATGAGAGAGACTGTTGAGTTTCTTTACGAGAACGGTGCAAAGGAAGTCCACATGAGATCAGCCTGTCCTCCTATCATGTATGGCTGCAAGTATCTTAACTTTTCACGCAGCACCTCGGAACTTGAACTTATCGCAAGACAGATCATTGATGAGAACGAGGGTATCGAGGGAGTTAAATACATTGAAGAATACAGCGATTCAAGCACTGAGCGTGGCAAGCTCCTCAGGGACGAGATATGCAGGAGACTTAAACTTACATCTGTTGAATTCCAGTCGCTTGAAGGCACTGTAAAGGCTGTGGGACTGCCAAGCTGCGAGCTTTGCACCTACTGCTGGAACGGAAGGGAATGATTTAATTGGTAACAGGTATCCATGAAGAATGCGGCGTTTTCGGCATTTATACAAACAAGACAAGTGATGTTGCGGCTCAGACTTATGTATCTCTTTACGCTTTACAGCACAGAGGTCAGGAAAGCTGCGGCATCGTTGTGAACGACGACGGCGTATTCAGCTATCACAAAGATGTAGGACTGGTCAATCAGGTCTTTGACAAGGAAACCCTTGGCAGACTGGGAGAGGGCAACATTGCTATCGGTCATGTAAGATATTCCACAACGGGCAACTGCAACGCCTCAAACGCTCAGCCGCTGGTAGTGCGTCACATAAAAGGTCCTATGGCTATCGCTCACAACGGCAATCTCACAAATGCGAGAGAGCTGAGAGAGCAATATGAAAACAAGGGAATGATCTTCCACAGCACAAATGACACGGAGGTCATATCCTATACCATAACTGAAGAACGTTTGAGAGAGCCTTCCATACAGGCGGCTCTTGAGAAGGCTATGTACAGGATAAAGGGAGCGTATTCTCTGCTCGTTATGTCGCCGACAAAGCTTATTGCGGCGAGAGATCCTGATGGTTTCAGACCGCTGTGTCTTGGAAAGATAGACGATGGTTATGTGGTAGCGTCGGAGACCTGTGCTTTTGACAGCATCGGTGCTCAGTACATAAGAGATCTCAGACCGGGTGAGATAATAGTTATCGACAAGAACGGTGTGAACTCTATCACGACACACTGCGGCAAAAAGGGCACTATATGCGTTTTTGAATATGTATACTTCGCTAGACCTGACTCTGTTATAGAGGGGTCGAGCGTTCACATGGCAAGGCTCAGGGCAGGAAAATATCTTTGGAGAGAACACCCTGTTGACGCTGATATCGTCATAGGTGTGCCTGACTCGGGTCTTGACGCTGCACTGGGATTTTCTCAGGAAAGCGGTATACCATACGGTATCGGATTTATCAAGAACAGATACATCGGCAGGACGTTTATCCAGCCTAGCCAGACAGAGAGAACCAACTCTGTCAAGATAAAGCTCAACGCTATTTCAAGCACTGTAAAGGGCAAGAGAGTTGTTATGATAGACGACAGTATCGTAAGAGGAACGACGTCGGGACGTATCGTCAAGCTGCTCAGAGAGGCAGGAGCGACGGAAGTTCACGTTCGTATATCCTCCCCTGCATTCGTTGCACCATGCTATTTCGGAACGGACATTGACAGCAAGGAAAATCTTATCGCCTGCAAGATGTCAAATGAAGAGATATGCAAATATATCGGTGCGGACAGCTTGGGATATCTCAGCGTTGAGAGCGTTAAAAAGCTTGCGGGAAATTCAAAGTGTGATTTCTGCGTAGGCTGCTTTACAGAGAAATACCCTATCGAAGTTCCTAAGGATATGCCTAAGGACAAATTTGAATCGAAGATATCAGAAAAGAAGTAATTGAAAGGATATTTATCATGAATACAAACAGTTTTTCAAACAGCTACAAGGAGGCGGGTGTTGACGTAACAGCCGGCTACAAGGCAGTTGAGCTTATGAAACAGCACGTTGCTAAGACTATGACAAGCGGCGTTCTCAGCGGCATCGGCGGATTCGGCGGACTGTTCGAGCTGGACATGACAGGCATCACAAAGCCTGTTCTCGTTTCAGGAACAGACGGCGTTGGCACAAAGCTCAAGATAGCTTTCCTTATGGACAAGCATGACACAGTTGGTATCGACTGCGTTGCCATGTGCGTAAACGACATTATATGCTGCGGTGCAAAGCCACAGTTTTTCCTTGATTACATTGCAGTCGGCAAGAACTATCCTGAGAAGATAGCTCAGATAGTTTCAGGTGTTGCTGAGGGCTGTGTACAGTCAGGCTGTGCACTTATCGGCGGCGAAACTGCTGAGATGCCTGGTTTCTATCCTGTAGACGAATATGACCTTGCAGGTTTCTCTGTAGGTGTTGTTGACAAGGACAAGATACTTGACCCAAGCACTCAGAAGGCCGGAGATGTTATGATCGCTATAAAGTCAAGCGGCGTACACTCAAACGGTTTCTCACTGGTAAGAAAGGTATTCAGCGTTGACGAAAAGACACTTTCCGTTCACTATGACGAGCTTGGCAAGACACTGGGCGAGACACTGCTCACACCTACTAAGATATATGTAAAGGCTGTTATGAGCCTGCTTGATTCTGTTAAGGTAAAGGCTATATCACACATCACAGGCGGCGGATTCTATGAGAACATACCACGTTCACTTCCTGACGGACTGTCTGTAAAGATCGCAAGGAGCGACGTTCAGGTACTTCCTATTTTCGACGTTATCGCAAAGACAGGAAACATTCCTGAGAGAGATATGTTCAACACATTCAACATGGGCGTTGGTATGACTGTTGTTGTTGACAAGGCTGACGCTGACAAGGCGATAGAGGCTATCAAGGCAGCAGGCGAAGAGGCTTATGTTCTGGGTGAGCTGGTCGATTCTGACATGGGCGTTATCATCTGCTAAGGGTAAGAGGCTATGAAGAAGATCTGCGTTCTTGTTTCGGGCGGCGGAACAAACTTACAGGCACTTATCGACGCCGAAAAAAGCGGAATTATAAAAAATGGCAAGATAACCTGCGTTATATCCTCGAAAGAGGGTGCTTACGCTCTTGAGAGGGCGAAAAATGCAGGTATCGACACTGTTGTTATCCCTAGGAAGGAATACGCTGACAGCAAGGCATACAGCGAGGCTATACTGGCGGAGCTGAACAGACAAGGTGCTGACCTTGTGGTGCTGGCCGGATTTATGGTCATTCTTGACGAATGCGTCACAAAGGCTTATCCTTACAGGATAATAAACGTTCACCCTGCACTGATACCGTCATTCTGCGGCGAGGGTTTTTATGGGCTTAAAGTTCATGAAAAGGCTTTGGAATACGGCGTTAAGGTTTCGGGTGCGACTATACATTTTGTAAACGAAGAGGCTGACGCCGGTGCGATAATTTTGCAGGGTGCTGTGGACGTAGCCAATGACGAAACGCCTGAGAGTTTACAGAAGAAGATAATGGAAAACGTTGAATGGAAACTGCTGCCTAAGGCTGTTTCACTGTTCTGCGAGGACAGGATAAGCATTAAGGACGGCAAGGCTTACGTTGACCTTAAAGACTAAACGCTTATTATGGAGGAGAAAAATATGAATACCCTTAATATTTATGACGAGCTTAAAAGCAACTCATATCCGGGCAGAGGTATCGTTATAGGCAAATCTGCTGACGGAAAGAGTGCTGTGACCGCTTATTTTATCATGGGCAGAAGTGTTAATTCAAGAAACAGAGTTTTCACGGAAACTGAGGACGGTATAAAGACTGAGGCGGCTGACCCTAGCAAGCTTTCAGACCCACACCTTATTATATATTCCCCTGTTCGTGTGCTAGGAAACAAGACTATCGTCACAAACGGCGATCAGACTGACACTATCTACGAGCTTATGGACAAGCAGCAGACTTTTGAGCAGTCACTGAGGACGAGAGAGTATGAGGACGACGCTCCAAACTACACTCCTCGTATTTCAGGTATCATGCACGTTGAGAACGGCACATATAATTATGCTATGAGCATACTCAAGTCCGCTGACGGAAATCCTGACTGCTGCGAGAGATTTACCTACACATACACCAACCCTCTTGACGGTGTGGGTCATTTTATCCACACTTACATGGGTGACGGAAATCCTTTGCCGAGCTTTGAGGGCGAGCCTAAGAAGGTGGAGATACCAAACGATATCGAAGAGTTCACGGGCAAGCTTTGGGATGCTCTCAACGAGGACAACAAGGTGTCGCTGTTTGTGAGATACATCGATATCGAAAGCGGCAAGGCTGTTTCTAAGATAGTAAACAAGTACAGAAAGTAAGGCTCTTAAATCATAGATCGGGAGTATAGAAAAAATGGAGTTAGTTGCATTAAAATGTCCTAAATGCGGCGGTGAGCTTGAAGTTCATGAGGGACAAAAGCGGACGTTTTGCAAATACTGTGGCTCACAGATACTTCTTGATGACGGCAACAGGATAGTCAACGTTATCGACGAGGCAAGGCTCAAGGAGATAAAGCTCAACAAAGAGGTTTCAGACTTTGACAGAAAGCTCCAAGACGAAGAGGACAGGGGCAGATACAAGTCTGCCTCACAAAGACAGGGCTGGATAATTCTTTGCATTGTTCTGCACGTTGTTTTTACACTGCTGTTCAGCGGTGCTGTTATGTATCAGTCGGTATTCGCCATAATTGCGGCAATATGCGTTTGGATCGGCTTTCCGATACTTTTGGCGGTGGTCAAGCCGAGAAACGCAGGAGGGCTAAGCAGGATAAAGACGGCGGTGCTATTTTACGTAACGTTTACGGTGATATTCTTCGCTGTGGGTAAATTTTATTTGAAGTATTTGAAATAGTCGGGGGGAAGTAATTTGGAACTTATCGCACTTAAATGCAAAAACTGCGGCGGCGAGATAACCATTGAGGACGATAAGAAGATCGTCTACTGCCCTTACTGCGGCACTCAGAACTACATTGATGACGGCACGAGGACTGTCAAGATAGTCGACGAGGCAAAGCTTGAAGAGGTAAGGCTGAGGCAGGAGGAGTTTCTTAAAAGAAAAGCCTCGGAGGAGGCACTCAACAGCGTAAGGGACAGAAAGCTAAAGCAAAGAATGGTATGGCGTATATTTGTGGCAATAGCTCACATTCTCATTGTGATACCTGTCTTTATGCTTATGAAAAATCAGGACGAAACGCCGAACATAAACCTTATTCTGGGTATGCTGGGATATCTGCTTATCGCACCGATAATTTTGGGAGTGACACGACCTTACATTCCCTCAAAAAAGTGGGACGTGAAAGAAAAGGGCAAGGGCAGACTCGTGCTGCTTTTCTATATCTCGTTTGTTGCTATACTGGTAGTGGCGGTCATGGCAGGAGTGGCAATATTTGCAATGGACTGACGCAAAGGGACTATTCATAAAATATAATGGAGGTAAAAATTATGGCAAATGAAATGCTTTTAAAATACGGCTGCAACCCTAATCAAAAGCCGTCAAGAGTGTTCATGGAGGAGGGCAAGGATCTTCCTATCGAGGTGCTCAACGGCAAGCCGGGTTATATCAATCTGCTTGACGCATTCAACGGCTGGCAGCTGGTAAGAGAGCTTAAAAAGGCGACTGGTATGTGTGCTGCGACTTCTTTCAAGCACGTTTCACCTGCCGGTGCTGCTATCGGCAAGCCTTTGAGCGACATTGAAAAGAAGATATATTTTGTTGACGATCTGGGGGAGCTCACTCCCCTTGCAAGTGCTTACGCAAGGGCAAGAGGTGCTGACAGAATGTCATCATACGGCGATTTTATCGCACTTTCTGACGAGTGTGACGCTTGCACTGCAAAGATGATACAGAGAGAAGTTTCTGACGGCATCATCGCACCGGGCTACACTGACGAGGCACTCGAGATACTCAAGTCAAAGAGAAAGGGCACATACAACATCATCAAGATAGATGAGAACTATGTTCCTGCACCTATCGAGAGAAAGCAGGTTTTCGGCGTTACTTTTGAGCAGGGTCGAAACGATCTGAAGATAGACAATGATATGCTCACAAACATTGTGACAGACAACAAGGAGATTCCTGAGGACAAGAAAACTGATCTTGTTATCTCACTTATCACACTTAAATACACACAGTCAAACAGCGTTTGCTATGTAAAGGACGGTCAGGCTATCGGTATCGGAGCAGGTCAGCAGTCTAGGATACACTGCACAAGACTGGCAGGAAACAAGGCTGACATTTGGTGGCTCAGGCAGCACCCAAAGGTTCTGGGACTCCAGTTCGTTGACAACATAAGACGTCCTGACAGAGATAACGCTATTGACGTTTACATTTCAGACGAGCATGATGATGTACTGGCTGAGGGCGTATGGCAGAACACATTCAAGGTAAAGCCTGAGGTGCTCACTGAGGCTGAAAAGAAGGAATGGCTTGCTAAGAACACTGGCGTTTGTCTTGGTTCTGACGCTTTCTTCCCATTCGGCGACAACATCGAGCGTGCTCACAAGAGCGGCGTGGCTTACATTGCTGAGCCGGGCGGATCTATCAGAGATGACCATGTTATCATGACTTGCAACAAGTACAACATGGCTATGGCATTCACGGGAATAAGATTGTTCCACCATTAATCTTTAAATACAAGCAAGAAGAGAAAAGGAGAAATTTAATTATGAAAAAGTTACTTGCATCACTCATGGCACTGACAATGGTATTCGCAGTTACAGGCTGCTCAGAATCAAATGACTCAGACAGCAAGAGCGAGTCAAAGGCTGAGGCTACAACAACTACTACAACTACAGCGGCTACTGAGTCTGAGGCTGACACAGAAACAACAACTACAACTGCTGCTCCTGTTGAGTCTGAGGCTGATGACACAACTACAACTGCTGACGACACAACAAGCACTGGCGACGAGGCTGAGGGCACATATGAGAACGATGTTTACACAAGTGCTCTTTACTCATTCAAGATCGATTCAAAGAAGTGGGCAATGCAGGAGTCTGCCGGTGTTGACGTAATGTTCACATACACTGATGTTGGCGACGACGCTAATCTTGCATCTGCATCTATCAACGTTATCTCAATGTCTAACGAGCTGCTCAACGGTCTTACAGCAAGCGATTATGCAGATCAGATCAAGACTACATACGAGTCAATGGATGGCTACACTGTAACAAACGACAAGGAAGGCAAGTTCGCAGGCAAGGACGCTTACATCGTTGACGTAACAGGCGAGATCGGCACAGAGAAAGTTCTGCTCAATCAGATAATCACTTCTGATGGCGGCAACCTTGTTGTTATCACTTACGGTGCGAGCGAGGCTGCTTACGACAAGCTTTCAAGCGAATTCCAGACAGTTCTTGACAGCTTTGAGCTTAAATAATTTATACTGAGTAAATAATGACAATACCGCACAGAATTAGTGTGCGGTATTGTTATAATTGGGAAAATTCCAATGAGGAGGTCTGAAAATGAACATATTGGTCGTTGGCGGAGGCGGACGTGAACACGCTATCGTAATGAAGTTAGCTGAGTCCCCGAAGGTAGACAAGCTTTACTGCACACCGGGTAACGGCGGCATTTCACGCTATGCGGAATGTTTTGACGTTGCGGCGACTGACATTGAGGGCGTTGTGGCTCTTGCCAAAAAGCTGAAAGTAGACATGGTCGCTGTTGCACCTGATGATCCGCTGGTACTTGGAATGGTGGACGCTTTGCAGGCTGAGGGATTCAAGACATTCGGTCCTAAGAAAAATGCGGCTATAATCGAAGGCTCTAAGGTCTTTTCTAAGGATCTTATGAAAAAATACAACATACCGACTGCAAAATACGAGGTATTCACAAACAGCGAGGACGCTATAAAGTATGTAAAAGAACAGAACACATACCCTGCTGTTATAAAGGCTGACGGACTTGCACTGGGCAAGGGCGTTATTCTGGCAGAGAATGAGAAAGAGGCTGTGGAGGCTATCCACTCTATGATAGACGACAAGCAGTTCGGCGAGAGCAGCTCGACTATTGTTGTAGAGGAATATCTCACAGGTCCTGAGGTATCTGTGCTTTCATTCACTGACGGCAAGACTGTTGTTCCTATGATCTCTTCAATGGATCACAAGAGGGCTTTGGACGGCGACAAGGGTCTTAACACCGGAGGAATGGGCACTGTTGCACCTAACCCTTACTACACTGATGACATTGCAAAGGAATGTATGGAGAAGATATTCCTCCCTACTATCAATGCAATGAACGCTGAGGGCAGGACTTTTGAGGGCTGTTTATATTTCGGACTTATGCTGACGCCTAACGGTCCTAAGGTAATTGAATACAACTGCCGTTTCGGCGACCCTGAAACACAAGTTGTTCTTCCTATGCTTGATGGCGACCTTTGCGAGATATTTGAGGCTATTTACGAGCACAGACTGGCTGATGTAAAGATCGGCTGGAAGTCGGGTTACTGCACTTGCGTTGTTATGGCGAGCGGTGGATATCCTGTTAAATACAAGAAGGGTATCGAGATGTTCGGCATGGACGACAAGGGTCAGGTAGACGGTGCGTTCATTTATCACGCAGGCACAAAGTATGAGAACGGCAAGTTCTACACTAACGGCGGACGAGTTCTTGGTGTTACCTGCAATGCTTACACACTTCAGGGTGCACTGGACAAGTCTTACGAGGCTGTTTCCAAGATAAAATTTGAGGGAGAGCATTTTAGAAAAGACATTGGTAAGAAAGCACTGAAAGCACTTCCTAAAGATCCTCTTGATCTTGAATACAAGCAGGACATGGAAGACTACATCGAAGAGAACGGCGTTTATCTCAGGCAGTAATATAAAAACGGGCGGAGGCTATCCGTCCGTTTTTTTGTTGAGAAAGCTATATAAAGAGGAATATCTACAATTATCAAGGAATATAAAAAGACACGCTTGCCATTTTGTAAGCGTGTCTTTTTATGCTTTTGCAGAACCTGCATGGGTATCTATTATATTATTTATACACTTATAGAGATAAGGTTTCAGTTCATTTATATTCACAGGTTCGTTATAGAGTATGGAGGAATAGCAGGTGGAACTGACAAGCTCGACTATCATGAACATCATGACCTCAGGCTGTTCGATATCATATGGGGCGTCGGCAAGCATTGCGTCATAGATATTGCGAAAGTCGATATCGTCGTCCTTTATCGGTGTAGTCAAGGCGTGTTTGAAAACGCCCCAGCTCAGGTTCTTTGCGATAAAGGTCAGCAGAGATTTATTTTCGTTAAGCTGATTGATGATATTATCGACTATGAAAATTATCCTCTCACTGAATGTGAACTTCTTGCCGCTTGCGTTCAACGCCTCGATAGCGTTTTTAAAAAGCTGCGAGGATTTATGGGAAACGAGCTTATTTTTTATATCGTATTTATCCTTAAAGTAAAGATAAAACGTTCCTTTCGCCACGCCTGCGTTATTGACGATATCCGAAATGGAGGTCTTGCTCACACCCTTGGTGGTGAAAAGACTGAATGCCGTGTTAAGCAGAGAGTCCTCCTTTACCTTTTTATTGGTATCAAGCTTGCCCATTTTAACACGTCCTTCCTTATTATGATATATACAATTTGTATGCCACACATACACAGGTTTACTGTGGTTGACCTTAAATCTATTATAATACAAAACCGTCTCAAAGTCAACTGAGCAAAATGACCAATAGTCAGTTATGACCGTTGGTCATTTTGTGCAACTCTACAAAATAAATGACTAATGGTCATTTTACTATTGACTGTTGGTCATTTTTGATGTATACTATGAGATGTAATAAGACCGAGGGGTCAAAACTATGTGAAGGGAATGACATTAGATGCAGAAATTTGGCAGAGGAGTTGTAAAGCTCCGAGTACCGATACTCATAGTCAGCATTCTGCTGCTGATACCGTCAATATTCGGTTTTCTCAGCACGAGAATAAACTATGATATTCTTTCATACCTCCCGTCAGACATTGAAACCATGAAGGGTCAGGACATAATGCTTGACGAATTCGGCAAGGGCGGTTTTTCGCTTGTAATGCTTGACGGAATGGACGACAAGGACGTTGAAAAGGTCAAGGAGAAGATCGAAAAGGTAGACCACGTTTGTGATGTTCTTTGGTATGACACTCTTGCAGACGTTTCACTTCCTAAGGAAGTTCTTCCTGATGATATTTACGATTTCTTCAACACAGACAACTCCACGATGATGGCTGTTTTCTTTGACGAGGCAACTTCTGCTGACGGCTCACTTGAGGCTGTCAAGGAGATAAGAAGTATCGCTGGTAAACAGTGTTTCGTAAGCGGTATGTCGTCAGTCGTTGAGGATATCAAGGATCTGACGATGAAGGAGGCTCCGATGTATGTTATCATCGCAGTTATCCTTACAAGTATCATACTTGCACTCACAATGGATTCTTTCCTTATCCCACTGTTCTTTATGCTCAGCGTGGGCATGGCGATAATCTACAACATGGGAACGAACTTCATACAAGGTGAGATATCATTCATCACTGAGGCTCTGGCGGCTGTACTTCAGCTGGCGGTAACGATAGACTACTCGATCTTCTTGTGGCACAGCTACAAGGAAGAGAAAGAAAAGCACCCCGGTGACAACAAAGAGGCAATGGCTGTTGCGATCGGCAAGACTATCACCTCAGTTGTTTCAAGTTCTATAACGACAGTTGCAGGATTCCTTGCACTTTGCTTTATGAGCTACGAGCTTGGTATGGACATGGGTATCGTAATGGCTAAGGGCGTTGTTATCGGCGTTATCTGCTGCATAACTGTTCTGCCTTCAATGATACTTATATTTGACAAGGCACTTGAAAAGACCATGCACAAGGATCTTGTTCCTAGTCTTGAAAAGCCTGCAAAGTTCATTATCAAGCATCATGCAGCGTTTATCGTACTCTTTATAGTTGTACTTATCCCTGCGATATACGGTCAGATAAACACTAACGTTTACTACAATTTGACTGACACACTTCCTAAAGACCTCAACAGTGTTATCGCTAACACAAAGCTCGATGAGGAATACCATATGGCGACAACTCATATGCTCCTTGTTGACGCTGACATGAAACCTAAGGAAGTAAACTCAATGCTCAAGGAAATGGGCGACGTTGACGGCGTAAGCTTTTCAATGTCACTGGACACACTTATCGGTCCGTCTATCCCTCGTGAGATAGTTCCTGAGTCAGTAACAAAGATACTCAAGAGCGACAAATGGCAGCTTATGCTAATAGGTTCTGAATACAAGGTAGCGTCCGACGAGGGCAACGCTCAGATAGATGAGCTCAGCAAGATACTCAAATCTTATGACAAGAACGGTATGCTTATCGGTGAGGCGGCTGCTACTAAGGATCTTATCGACATAACAGACCACGACTTCAAGGTAGTAAACGTTGTTTCTATCGCAGCTATCTTCATCATCATTCTTATTGCACTGCGTTCAGTTTCACTGCCTATCATTCTGGTAGCGGTCATCGAATTTGCTATCACGGTAAACATGGGTGTTCCGTGCTTTACAAATACAACGATACCGTTCATAGCGTCGGTAGTAATCGGTACTATCCAGCTGGGTGCTACTGTTGACTATGCGATACTTATGACAACAAGATACAAGACAGAGCGTAATTCAGGCAAGAACAAGAAAGAGGCCGTTACTATCGCTCTGAGCACATCAATGAAATCTATCATGGTCAGTGCACTTGGATTCTTCGCATCAACATTTGGCGTTGGCGTTTATTCAAGCGTGGACATGATCTCACAGCTTTGCACACTGATGTCAAGAGGTGCTATAATCAGTATGATAACTGTTATCTGCGTACTCCCTTCAATGCTTATGCTGTTCGATAAGCTTATAATCAACACTACAATGGGCATGAAGAAAAAAGAAGATAAGCTTTACAAGCTGCCCGAAATAAATTTGTGATCGTAAAGGAGATATTGTTATGAAAAAGTATTCAAGAGTTCTTGCAGGCGTACTTGCCGTACTTCTTTCCGCAGGCTGCACAGGTCTGTATGCTGCGGCTCAGTCAGACAGCACTTCTGCTGCTGACAGCACAGCTGCTACAACAAAGAACGATACAGATAAAAAAGACACAAAGGATACAAAGAAGGCTGACAAGTCTGACAGCAAGGAAGAAAAGCAGGCTAAGGAAGAGACAGTTTACGTTATCACTGACGCATCAGGCAACAAGACAAAGACTGTTGTTTCCAACTGGCTGAAAAACCCTGAGGGCGTTAAAAAGCTGGCTGACGTTTCAAACCTGACAGACATTGAGAACGTCAAAACTGACGAAGGTTTCACAGCAAACGGCGACAAGCTCACATGGGACACTGAGGGCGGAGATATCTACTACAAGGGCTACACTGACAAGGAGCTGCCTGTAGACGTCAAGGTAACATACACACTTGACGGCAAGGAGATAAAGCCTGAAGATCTGGCCGGCAAGAGCGGCAAGCTCACAGTAAGATATGATTACACGAACAATGACAAGAAAACTGTTAAGATAGACGGCAAGAACGTAGACATTTATGTTCCTTACCTTATGGCAACGACTGCTATCCTTGACACTGATGTTTATTCAAACGTTGAGGTAACAAATGGCAAGCTTATTTCAGACGGCAGCAGACAGATACTTATTGGCGTTGCGATGCCTGGTCTGACAAAGAGCCTTGGCCTTGAGGACAACGAGGACATTGAGATACCTGAGTATGTTGAGTTTACAGCTGACGTTAAGGACTTCGAGGCAACAACTGCTCTGACAGTTGCTACATCTGACATTTTCGCAAAGCTTGACCTTGATGATATCGAAGGTGCTGATGACCTTGAAGAAAAGCTTGACGAGCTTTCAGACGCTACTGACGAGCTTGTAGACGGTACTGCTGAACTTTACGCAGGAATCAAAAAGCTTTCTGATTCATCAGGAACACTTATCACAGGTATCGACAAGCTGTATTCAGGTTCTAAGTCACTTAATGACGGTGCTAAGACCCTCAACAGCGGTGCAACACAGCTCCGTGACGGTGCTAAGACGCTTGATTCTTCAACAGGCGAACTTATGAGAGGTATCTCAACTGCTCACAGCGGCTCAACTGCTCTTCTCGGCGGTTTCGATCAGGTAAACAGCGGTATGGCTACTTTGAAGAACGGTTCTTCTTCCCTTTCAAGCGGACTTTCACAGGTTTCTTCAGGTGCACAGCAGGTAAACAACGGTGCGGCTAGTCTTGCGGCAGGCACAAACAAGCTTGTAACTGGCGTTGGCGATCTTCAGTCAGGTTCTAAGCAGCTTGCAGCCGGCACAAAGCAGACATATGACGGTTCAACAGCTTTGAAAAAGGGTGTTGCCACACTTAACGCAGGCGTTTCTACACTTTATGAAAAGGTACAGGCACTCCCTGCCAGCGTTGAACTTCTTGCAGGCGGCGTCACAAATGTAGATAGTGCACTTACCCAGTCTATAGCATACGATCAGCAGGTTTTGACAGGACTCCAGCAGCTGCTTGCAGCTTATCCGGAGGGTTCAGAGGAATACACAAACATTAGCAACATGATCGCTGCTGTTAGCGGTTCTATCCAGTATCAGCAGGGTGCACAGGGTGGTTTGGCTGAGATATCGACCGGTATCGGCACAATGGCTACTGAGGGCACAGAGCTTGTTGACGGTGTAACACAGATATACAATGGTCTTAACGATAAAAAGACAGGTCTTGTTACAGGCGTTGACAGCCTGAACGCAGGTCTGAAAACTGTAAACGAGGGTGCATCTGCACTTAACACTGGTATCGGCACACTGGCTAAGTCCAGCAAGGAACTTAACAGCGGTGCGGCTACACTTTCAGCCGGTACAAAGAGCCTTTCAGACGGTGTAAACTCCGCTCAGGCAGGTGCAAGCAAGCTTGACAAGGGCGTTGACAGCCTGAACTCCGGTGTATCAAAGCTTTCAAGCGGTGCTAAGACACTTGACAGCGGTCTTGGTAAGCTGGACAGCGGCAGCAAGCAGCTCAAGAACGGTACAGCTACACTTTATTCTTCACTGGTTGAGCTTGCTCAGGGAACAACTACCCTTTCAAGCGGCAGTGCTGAATTGTTCAGCGGTATCGGTCAGCTCAAGGACGGCAGCTCACAGCTTTCCGACGGCGTTAAGAAACTTGAAAGCGGTGCTAAGACCCTCAAGGACGGCATGGCTAAGTATAAGAAGGAAGGCATTGGCAAGCTCCTTGACATTTACAACGATGATATCAAGGAACTTGTTGACAGACTTGATGCTCTCAAGACGGCAGCTGATGAATCAACAACATTCTCAGGTGCTGCTGACGGTGTTGAAAGCTCAGTTAAGTATATTTACGAAACTGCAGCTATTGAAAAAGCAGACGAGTAATTTTTACTTCCCACACATAGCAAAGACCCCCTTCGGACAGAAATGTTCGAGGGGGTCTTTGTATTTTTATATGCAGGGGCGATGCGATGATTTTTTTTGCATAAAAAAACGGACGGATCGCTCCGCCCGTTTGATATTCTGTTATTACTTAGCCTTAACAGCGTCCCTTGCCTTAGCAACGATATTGTCTGCACACAGACCGTACTCCTTGAGCAGGTCTACTGCCGGACCTGAGTGACCGAACTCATCGTTCACGCCGATCTTAACAAGCTTTGCAGGGTGTCTTGCTGCAAGAACGTCAGCAACGGCTGAGCCAAGTCCGCCGATAACGCTGTGCTCTTCTACTGTAAGAAGAAGTCCTGTATTCTTTGCAGCCTCAACGATGATGTCCTCATCGATAGGCTTGATCGTGTGGATATTGATAACAGTTGCCTCTATACCCTCTGCTGCCAGTGTTTTTGCAGCCTCGATAGCCTCATACACCATAAGACCTGTTGCGATGATAGCTATATCCTTGCCGTCACGGAGCTTAACGCCCTTGCCAAGCTCGAACTTGTAGGTTTCAGGGTCGTTGAAAATAGGTGCGGCAAGTCTGCCAAAACGCATATAGACTGGACCTTCGTGGAGGATAGCTGCCTCAACGGCTGCCTTTGCCTCAACGTCGTCAGCCGGGTTTATTACTACCATGCCAGGGATAGTTCTCATAAGAGCGATATCCTCGTTGCACTGGTGTGTTGCACCGTCTTCGCCTACGGAGATACCTGCGTGTGTTGCACCTATCTTCACGTTAAGGTGAGGATAGCCGATAGAGTTTCTAACCTGCTCGAATGCTCTGCCTGCGGCGAACATTGCGAATGTTGATGCAAATGGTATCTTGCCTGTTGCTGCCATACCGGCTGCAACGCCCATCATATTTGACTCGGCGATACCGCAGTCAAAAAATCTGTCAGGGAATTTCTTTTTGAATATACCTGTTTTTGTTGCAGCAGCAAGGTCTGCGTCAAAAACATAGAGGTTCTCATACTTATCGCCAAGCTCTGCAAGAGCCTCGCCGTAGCTTTCTCTTGTAGCTTTCTTCTTCAATTCTGCCATTGCTTAACCCTCCAGACTTTTAAGCTGTTCGTTTATTTCTGCCACAGCCTGCTCATACTGCTCCTTATTAGGTGCAGAGCCATGCCATGAAACGTTGTTTTCCATAAATGAAACGCCCTTGCCCTTTATGCTCTTCATTACGATAACGCAAGGCTGACCGCAGACTGTTTCAGCCTCGTCAAATGCCTTTTCGAGAGAGTCAAAATCATGAGCGTCAGCTGTGATAACGTGCCAGCCGAAAGCTGCGAACTTATCCACGATAGGATATGGTGACATTACGTCCTCTATCTTTCCGTCTATCTGAAGTCCGTTATTATCCACAACGGCTACCAGATTGTCAAGCTTATAATGAGCGGCGAACATTGCTGCCTCCCATACCTGACCTTCTTCTATCTCGCCGTCGCCGAGAATAGTATACACCTTATAGGTATCGCTTGTGAGCTTGCCTGAAAGTGCCATACCGCAGGCTACAGAGATTCCCTGTCCAAGTGAACCTGAGGACATATCAACGCCAGGGATAGTTATGCAAGGGTGACCCTGGAGCATTGCACCGATATGTCTGAGAGATTTAAGCTCTTCCTTAGGGAAAAAGCCTTTCTCTGCCAGTGTTGCATAAAGTGCAGGTGCTGTGTGACCCTTTGAAAGCACAAGTCTGTCCCTCTGCGGCTCTTCCGGCTTGTCAGGATAAACGTTCATCTTGGCAAAATAGAGATAAGTGAGCAGATCTGCGATAGAGAGCGATCCGCCCGGATGACCCGACTTTGCGTTGAATACTCCTTCGAGTATTCCAAGACGAACCTTGCAGGCTGTGATCTCAAGCTGTTTCTTTAATGTTTCGTCCATACTTTTGACCTCCAAAAATATTATTTCTTCAGTTTTTCAAATATTTCATCTATGACTGCGGCTATGAAGTCCTCTTCGCAGGACTGCTCAAAGACCTTATCCGCAACCTTTTTGACCTCCTCGGCTGCATTTGACGGGCAATATGCTGCGTCTGCTGACTCAAGAAGTTCAATATCATTGTTATAGTCGCCTGCTGCAACGAAGGTGAAATTCTCCATGCCGCAAGCTTTTCTCAGCTCGCCCAAAGCTGTGCCCTTGGATATATTCTGCGGAAGTATCTCGTAATACTCGATACTTGAACGCACAAAGTCTATGCCCTTATATCCTTTCTTTTCCACATAGCTTATAAGCTCGTCCATATGCTCAGGCTCGACTGCGAAAAGCACCTTATACCAATTTCGGTCAGGTATCTCATCGACGGTACACTGTACAGGCACAAGCTTACAGATCTCGTTATGACGCTTTTCCATAGGCGTCATGCTCGGAACATATACCTCGCCGACTGTAAGTATCTCACAGCCAACATAAGGATTATCGGCAAGTATCTCCTTAACGATATCCGCCGCAAAGCTTGGCAGAAAAACATTATATATCTGCTCTTTCGTATGGATATCGTAGACCATTCCGCCGTTTGACATTATGATAGGGCAATTCACATTCACCATGTCAAAATACTGTCTGGCTGCCTGAATGGCTCTGCCTGTTGCGATAGAGAATCTGCCCCCAGCCTCTTCAAAACGCTTGACAGCGGCGAGAGTTTTCGGGGTAGGTATTTTGCTTGCAGGGAGGAACGTTCCGTCCATATCCGTTATAAGCAGGACTTTTGATATATCTTCAAACATAAAATCACTTCCGTGGGTCAATTCCCTGCTCTGAGCTTTTTCAGCACTGCCTGAAAATAGTCCGGCAATTCGCTGTCGAACTCCATATACTCTTTTGTCGCAGGGTGTATAAATCCTATTTTCTTTGCGTGGAGGCACTGTCCCTCGATACCCTTAACGGCTTTTCCGTAGACGTCGTCGCCGTAGACTGGGTGACCAATATAGGCTGAATGGACTCTTATCTGATGAGTTCGTCCCGTTTCAAGTCTGAACTTCACCAGTGAGCACTGTCCAAACTCCTCCAGCACCTCATAGTGGGTGACAGCGTGCTTGGAGTTTTGCTCCGTCACGCACATTTTCTTTCGGTCATACTTACTTCTGCCGATAGGTGCGTCCACAGTGCCGATAGGGGTCTTTAGACGTCCCCCTGTGAGCACCGCCTCATACTCTCTTGTAAAGCTATGCTCTTTTATCTGAGCAGCAAGAAAGTTATGTGCACTATCGGTCTTAGCCACAATGAGCAGACCGCTTGTATTTTTGTCTATCCTATGGACTATGCCAGGTCTTATAACGCCGTTAATTGACGACAATCTGCCCTGACAGTGAAAAAGCAGGGCGTTCACAAGAGTGCCGTCGGGGTTCCCTGCGGCTGGGTGCACCACCATACCCTTTGGCTTATTGACCACCAGCAATTCGCTGTCCTCATAGACTATCTCCACGGGTATATCCTGCGGTTTTACGTCAAGCTCCACTGGGTCAGGAATGGTCATCTCCACCTTATCGCCGTTTCGGAGCTTATAATTCTTAGCTACATTTTCGCCGCCAACGGTCACGCCGCCGTCCTCAATAAGTTTTTGGACAGCAGAACGTGTCAGTCCTGTATCCTGTGCAGACAAAAATCTGTCCACACGCTCCCCTGACTGTTCTGCTGCGGCGATAAACTCAAGCTTTGTCATTTTCTTTGACCTTTATATCGTCACGGATCGGCTTTTTCTTTTCGTCAAGAAAGCAAAAACAGATGACGAACAAGATTCCACCGATAACGATACAGATATCTGCAAAGTTGAAGATAGGGAAATTTATAGGTTCAAACTTGATATAGTCAACGACCTCTTTCAGTTTTATCCTGTCGATAAGGTTGCCGATGCCCCCTGCCAGCACCATAGCCAGCGAGACAAGCTCCAGTTTTGAGCCTTTGCGTATCTTATACATATAGACTATAGCCGCAATAAGCACGACCACAGGCAGACCGATAAGAAACCAAGTTTTTCCTGACATCATGCTCCATGCCGCACCGGTATTCCTTATATGCGTCAGGCTGAAAACCTTAAAGCTGCCGAACTTTATTACCTCCACGGGCTGACCGTTCAGCGGCAAGTTATTGGTCACGGCAATTTTTATAAGCTGGTCAGCGACAACAAGGACTGCCATGATAACAAGCGAAATTACAAACATCTATTCCCTACTCCGTTTATTTATGAACAGTAAGGCTCTGCACAAAACAGAGCCTTGATATTAATTATTTTTACCGAATTTAAGCTCAGCAGGAGCTGTCTTTGGTATAACAGGGTCGAATGAGCCAGTATTAAGTATCTTCTCAACGTGCTCGCTGTCTGTAACAGGTACACTCTCAGTCTCGGCGGCGTCATTTTCTGCCTCAGGCTCTTCAGTCTGCTCCGGAGCAGTTTCCTGAACTTCTTCTGTCTGCTCTTCTTCGACAGTTTCTTCAGCTGCGTCGTCAGTGGCAGGCTCAAAAGTTGGTATCTCCATAATGAGTCTTATCTGTCTGTTATAGAGCTGAGTAAGGTCAGCCTTGAACTGAGTTACCTCTGCCTTGAGGTTCTCATACTTTTCAAGCTCTTCGTCATAAGCTGCTCTTATCTCATTTATCTTCTTTTCTGTTATCTCAGTATTATTTCTGATAAGCTCGGCACACTTTTCCTTGTGCTCCTTGACGATCCTCTCGCACTCAGCGGCACTCTGCTCTGCAAGTCTTACCTGCTCAGACTTTGCAGACTCTATCATATCATGAGCCTGTGTTTTAGCCTCAGTAAGTATCTTATTTGACTCTTTCTGAGCCACAACGAGAGCCTGCTGGATAGCATCCTCGTCCTCTCTGTACTCGTTTATTTTCTCAACGAGCTTGATTATCTTAGCCTCGGTATCCTGATTTGCCTTCACTACCTCGGCATAATCCTCGGCTACCTGTGCCAGAAATTCATTTACGTCATCCTTTGAATAGCCGTTCTTCTCGGTATCAAAAGACTTTCCTTTAATATTATTTGGACTTAACATATTAGGACCTCCATGATCTTTACACAAATTTATTTAAAGTTATATGTATTCTGTCTTTTTTTGTCATGCCGTCAACTGAAACGAGCTTGAATTTTCCGTATCCTCTCACAGAAAACGTACAGCCCTCTTCAAGAAGTATTTTCGGCGAATTTTTCGTCATATGATCTATTTCTATGCCTGTATTTTTTATAAGCTGTGCAGATTTTTCTCTCGATATCCTTGCGGCAAGACTTAAAATACAGTCAGCCCGCATTGACGCCACTGTACCGCTTATCTCCTGCGTTTTCACCTCAGTATGGATACTTCCGTCATAGCCCTCATGTACTTTCACACCTGCTCTGCCGACTTTTGTCAGGCTGCTTGTGACATCAGCTGCGACAGAATCTCTGACGAACACCGCCGACTTGCCCTCTCCCACAAGAATGTCGCCAACGCTGTCCCTTGTTATCCTCAGTCCCATAAGCGAGCCAAGGATATCTCTATGTGTTAGCTTATCGCCTTTTCTGTACTCAATGGTCACTGCGGTAATAGGAAAATCCTCGTTCTGCATCTCTCCATACTCAGGATAGACGCACAGCACACGCCTTGCGGCGTTTTCATATCCGCCCCACAGCTTATAGTTTTCATACTTCATAGACGCCATGAGTTTTTCACACAACAGGCACTGTCTTTCATCAAGGAACGCAGAAAACTTGACAATGTACTTTTCCTCAGCTGCCGCCGCCCACTCCGACACTCTGTCCAGCAAGCGGACATCGTCCTCGCTCAGGTCGGGCAAAAACTGATATTTAGCACGAGCCATATTTAGAAACTATAGCCGTTGTTCTCAAGTTCGCTCATAAGGTCAACGCCTGAGAAACCAACGTTTCTAGGCATGATAGCGAATGTTTTCTGAGCCATCATCTTGATATCTGCACCGTTTGCATACGCAACGCCTGAGATAAAGTCAAGTATTCTCTTAGCGTCCTCGCTCTTGACTGTTTCAAGGTTAAGGAGCACTGTTTTACCCTCATTTATATCGCCGCCGATAGACTTGACCTCTGAAAAATCGTTAGGTCTTGCAAGAACTATCTGCAAAGTCGTTGTCTGTTCCATTCTCATTGGACGTGCGGAAGTTTCATATCCGCCTGCTGTCTTTGGTTTCTCGCTGTATTCTGTCTTATTTTCGTATGCAGGCTGCTGATACATTGCGTCCTCCTGTTCCAGTTCGTCTTCACCTACAAAGAGATTTCTGATTCTCTGCATTGCACCCATTTTTAACCCTCCAAATATTTTCTAGCTCCGAAAAGCTTTGTTCCAATCCTTACCAGATTTGAGCCGTGCTTTATGGCAAGCTCATAGTCCCCCGACATTCCCACAGAAAGAATATCCATTGACACGTTCGGTATATCCTTTTCCTTTACACTAAGAAAGATACCGTGCATTTTTTCAAAAACGTCCTCCCCTGAGCCTACAGGCGGTATTGCCATAAGTCCCTTAACAGAAACGTTAGGCAGCTGTGCGGTCTGTCTTACAAGCTCCTCAGCCATATTTGCTGAAACTCCGCTTTTTGTTGCCTCGTCGCCTATATTTATTTCCACAAGGACGTTCATTGTTTTATTATTCTTTACTGCCAGTCTGCTTATCTCCTGAGCAAGTTTCAGGTTGTCAACCGACTGTATCAGTGTAACATCGTTAATTATATATTTCACCTTATTGGTCTGCAAGTGGCCGATAAACTGCACCTCTGCACTTTTATCGTAGGCGTCTTTCTTAGAAAGATACTCCTGCACCCTATTTTCGCCCAGCAGTTTAAAGCCCTGAGCGACGGCGAAATTCACCTTTTCAGGCGGCACTGTTTTAGTTACAGCCATTATTCTGACTTCTTCGTCAGGCTTACGCCACTTTGCTTTGGCGTTCTCTACATTATAACATATTTCCTTACAGTTTTCAAGAACCTCCGGAAAATAATTATCCTGAGGTGACAGCGTTGCTGTCTGATCTACTTTGCTGCACATCTTCATCTGAAACCACCTCTAACAAAATTTGATCGTAAAGCAGCAGATAATCCTCATCTGAGGTATTTTCAGAGAGCACGAAATCGTCGCCCTCGTATATAACGTTTATCTTTTTGAAAGTAACGTCCTTTCCAAGGATAACATAGACGCCTTTCTGGTTGCCCTGAAAGCGTATGGCACTTCTCGGTACTTTAAGGCCCTGATACTCGTCGAAGATAAGCTCCGCAGACTGCACTCTTGATTCCACAAGAGCCTCGTCAAGTCTATCGCACGAAAGCACCACGACCACCTTATTCTCGTCGTCCTCACAAGGTTTTACAGACTCCACCTGAACGTCATAGACATTCTTAGTCGTGCTCAGAGCCATTCTGAGCCATGAGCCTTCGGTGATCCTTTTATCGTTATCCATAACGCCTGCTATCCTGCATGAATAGTCGGAAAACATTTTGCCAACAGCGTTTGGAACGTCTTTACTAGGCTGGTCGATGACCTTTTGGATATCCTTATCGGTTAGCTGTGAGGCATTCTCCACGGTAAGCTCGCTTTCATAGCCGTCTGCATACGAAACAAAGTATCCTGTTTCGTCGGCGGTTATGGTCTTGCCCGAACCGGTCGCCTGACTTTCAAGCTCCTTGACTTTCGCCTCGAGCCGGCTTATCCTATCGTCATAGTTCTGCTCGGTCTTTGTGACGATATTATAAATATTCATCGCAAGGGACATATCTTCTCTTGTTTTTGCAAACTCCGAAAAGTTCTCCTGAGAAGAATACGCAAGCAGTTCCTTATATTCCTTATCTATCTTGCTTTTTATGGTTTCGGGCTGGACATAATTTGTTGTGCCCGGATTTTGTGCTCTTTCAAGAGCTGCGATCTCATTTTCCAGTATCTTTATCTTATTCTTCGCCATAACAGCATCCTCAGAAGAATAGACAGAGGCAATGGTATTGCCCACTGAGATCTTACTGCCGTCAGAATAGGTATAGTCCAAAACTCCGCCGCCGTCATAGGTGACGACCTTTTCATCTCGGATTATTACGCCTTTGAAAGAGATATCCTCATTTATAGTAGTGAGCACTGCCTCTTCCGAATCATGGCGGTCTGTAAGAGCACTGTATATCTGACTGCCGATAGTAGTAAGAATGAGAACAGAAAGCAGACCGGTAAGTATTTTAACGGTCAGAGAATTCATTTTTGTCTGCCCTCTTAAATATCTGTGCCGGCAGCGTCAAGAACGTTGATGTATCTTGATGGAACGATAGTTGAGATAGCGTGCTTATAAACTATGTTCTGCTTGCCCTCGCAGTCGAGAACTACCACATAGCTGTCAAAGCCCTTGACAACGCCTTTGAACTGATAGCCGTTCATAAGGATAAAAGTAGATGCTATCTTGTCTTTTCTGATCTGATTAAGTATAACGTCCTGAAGATTAAGATTCTTATTCATAAATAACACTCCTAAATATTAATTATATAAATGCATTAAACGATGCGTCACTCGGCATTCTCCAATCCCCTCTCGGACTGAGTGAAACAGAGCCGACCTTTGGAGAATCGGGAATACAGGAACGCTTAAACTGACTGATAAAAAATCTTTTTGTAAACACAGCCAGCCATTTTGAAATCGTTCTTTCATCATATTTACCGTCGAAAGCTTTAAGAGCAAGCCTTTTAATTTTATTTTTTTCAAAGCCGAAGCGAACAAAATTATACAAAAAGAAATCGTGAAGCTCATAAGGGCCGATATTATCCTCCGTTTTTTGAGCAATGTTGCCGTTTTCGTCAGGCGGCAAAAGCTCAGGCGATACGGGAGTATCAAGCACATCATAAAGAATGTCCGCCGTTTTTTTATCGCTTACGTTTGCAACATATTCAACAAGATATTTAACAAGAGTTTTAGGAACGCTTGCATTAACGCCGTACATGCTCATATGGTCGCCGTTCTTTCCCTCGCCTGCGTATTTTCATAAGTGATATCCTTAACTAAGCTGTCGTGTTCAATATCTTTCATATGCAAAATGCACGCATCCTTAATACTGATTTCCTTTATCGTAACTCCGAGAGATTTCATAAGGTCAATTGCATTTTGATAAGTCCTGTCCGTTGTGCCGAACCCCGGCATTGTAACGCCCAAAATATCGCTGTTATTCTTGCCGAGAAGTTTCATTGCAGAAACAATTACAAGAAGTGCAAGAGTTGAATCAAGACCGCCGGAAATGCCGACAACAACGCCGTTTGAACCCACGTGC
>OHGG01000458.1_pt1 | contig 23059 bp, 20 predicted proteins | sample 1567641 | NCBI WGS metagenome assembly OHGG01 (sample SAMEA3879561, study PRJEB24766) | human gut metagenome | biome: human-associated habitat; feature: feces | place: USA | collected 1985/1987
CGGTGACTCCCATCTTGTCTGCAACATAAGGTTGTGTAAGGTTTAATTCTGTTCTTCGGCTTTTAGCCCTCTCGCCGATAATCCGGCGAAGTTCCTTATCCTTCATGTTGTCTGCCTCCTTTTTGATTATTCCTTTCGGTATGTTCATACTATATCATATAAAAATTAAAATTGCAATATGCAATACTATAATCATCTTTATAATTTCGTAACGCTTGACAATAAAATATAAATGCGATATACTGACAGAAAAAATAAATTGCATAATGCAATTTTAAAGGAGGCGGTTAAATGACGGAAAGAAAGATAGCTCTATCTATAGAAGATGCTGCCGACTATACAGGAATTGGAAGAAACACTCTGAGAAAACTTGTTGAGTGGGAAAAGCTTCCTGTTCTAAATGTCGGAAGAAAAGTTCTTATAAAAACGGATATGCTTGAAAAGTTCATGGAAGTAAACGAAGGTAGAGACTTGAGAGATAAGAGCAGCGTAAAACCGGTCACAAGAAAAGTGACAACTTAAGAAAGGCGGCTTCTAATGAAACCGCCTCTGATATATCAGACCGAAGCCATGATATACCTACACGCAAGAGGATTATAACATGTGCTTCTTCTGATATGCAACAACCAATTATTGGAATGGAAGGACAGGAAAATCACAAGATATCAAAGCCCTCGGCGTTTGAGAGCGAAATACACCCCTCGCACAAACCTACGGTTTATGCTCAGCGTATTTCGCCCTTGCAGGGAGCAAAGCCACGCAGGCGTGACTTATACAAATGCTGTCGCATTTGGTTATGCCGGATACGGCAATAAGCCAACAACAATACCACTTATATTGTCTGTTCGTACTCCATTCCCACTAGCAGAGGAAGGAGAAGAAAGCACATTGACAACAAGACATTCATTTATACAGATGACCAAGCTGTCGAATGTCCGGGGAAGAATAACCTATATATCAAGCCATGCAAAGCAGGAACATCTGTATGCTGTCTATGAAACTACGGAAAGAAGTTACTGGACAGAACTTGCACGATGCAGCCAGCAGGAATTTAAGAAAAGCGGTGTTGAGGGAAATTGTATCGAGGCAAGAGAACTTATCATTGCCCTGCCTGAATCACTTTATGAACAGGGAATGCCCGATATGCTGCTAAAATCGTTTACGGATAAATTCAAAGAAAAGTATGGTGTGGAATGTGTTGCAGCACTTCACCACAATAAGCGTATGACAAATTTCCATATCCATCTTATCTTTTCCGAAAGGCAGTTATTAGCGGAGCCTGTTATAAAGATTGCCACAAGAAATATGTTCTATGATGAGCATGGTAATCATGTAAGGACTAAGAAAGAAATCCTTGATGAAGCTGGCAATATCCGCAAAAGATGTAAGGTTATAGGGAAAGGCGAGGTTTATGAGAAGAAGCTGTTTACCTCAAAGAATACGAGGTTCAAGCAGGAAGATTTTCTGGATGAGGTAAAACTATTCTATACCAGAATGATAAACCATTGGGTAACGGACGAAAAAGACAGATTAACAGTATTTGACCGCAATGGTCCATATCTTGCTACCAAGAAGATTGGTAGGAATAATCTAAAGGCAGAACAGATTGAGCAGGATAATAAGTTGCGGATGGACTGGAATCGGGAGGTTGACAGGGCAATCATAAGCAATGTTCCTATGGATGATATTTTACAGATAAAAAGGGAACATATCACAGAACCGATAAAAAGGTCGATTGAAATATATGGGAACAAACCTCAACGATTAGCATTGATACTTAATATGGCGATTACGGAACTGGTACTGCTGATATCGAAGGTGCTTGAAGCAGCCAGAGCTATTCGGAATAAGATACTGCATACAGATGTTACAAATGCCGAAAAAACAGATTTTGCAAGCAATATAGTGGTAGATAACACAGATAATACTTCTGCTATTGAAGAATCTACAAAAGTTGAGAATAAAATAACAACGCAAGAAGAAACAATCAAGGAAGTTAATGTTACAAAACCAGACAAGCCTGTAATGACACCAGAGGCAGCCACATATCCAAAGCTTAAAAAAATAAAAGCAGAGCTTGATAATCAGAATAATCTTATCTTTCAGGCTGAACAGCAACGGGGTAATCTTGAGATTGAATTATCTGATTTGAAGGGATTGGCAAAGCTTACAAGAAAAGCTGAATTACAGAGAAAGATTGATGAAAAGACTGATTATATCAATCGATTGAAGATAGGACTTTCAAATATGGTTCGTAACTACGGATTTGAGAACATGAATGAATTTTATCTAAGCTACAAGGAATCTCAAAATGCATATGCAGAGTATCAGCAGGAAGTTGATGACTGGAAGAAATCCAATGACAATGCAGAAACACCAATGAATAAGACAGAAATGATGTCAGAGAAACTTGCCCGATTGCAGAAAGATGTTGGAAAGTTTAGACAAAACAATAGAAGAACATTTGACAAAGAGATGAGGTAATACTCCGCTTCTTTAGAAATGATGTCCAGCCAATATTACTATAATATCAGATTTAAATGATTGATAAATCCTGACATTTTTGCTATTCTAATTATTATAGAAATATTGCAACGGAGGTAGACAGGCATGGCGGTCAGAGAGATAATCTTAACAGCACAGCACAGCACAGCACAGCACAGCACAGCACAGCACAGCACAGCACAGCACTCTGACTGCGCCTTTTTTTCGACTGTTCATATTCATAAAAGGAAACGGATAAAAGCATCAATAAATATGTACATGGATAAGATGTATGTATTTAGTGGTGCTTTTTCTGTCTGATAAGGGGGGATCATTTGATTTGAATTTAAAGCATGGTCATACATGGAAATTAAGAAAACGTATCTATTTTAATACTATATTTACAAAAACAAAGGAGGATTCAGATGAGAAGATTAAAGCATAATTTTAAGAAAGGAATGGCGTTTGTTCTTACCTTTGCCATGATAGCAGGACTGGTTCCTGCTATGTCAGGCGGAGCAAATAAGGTGCAGGCAGCATCCGGTTCGGGAACGGAACCAAGTGTGTCAGCCTATGCCACAAAGACACAGTTGATGGATAATACATTTGCCCCGAATGCAGATGGAACTGCAGAAAATTATGGAATGATTGTATTTGGTAAAAAATCAGATGGAATAACAGCACAGGAATGGTATATCTTAGGAGAGGATAAGGGTGTATCAGGGGATAATACCATCATCTTTGCCACAAGCCCCATAGCAACAGGGCAGAAGTTTAATTCAAGCTATGACAATAAGTCTTTTGCTTCAAGTTTTGGTGTATATGAAAGTAATCCATCAGAAGTATATGCAAACCACTACGGAGCAAGTGACCTTCGAAAGGCATTGCAGGGTATGGCTGCGGATATAAACTATTTCACCAAAGCCGAGCAGCGCTTGATGAATGATACCGCAGTGAAAACGATGGACACGAAGAACAGTAATGTGACCTATACCACCAAAGACAAGCTGTATGCATTACAGGGAGATTTTTATGATAATAAACTGCGGGCAGGAACCAGTGACAGTACAGTACTTGCCAGGTATAGTTACTGGAACAGCTATTCTTCGAGCTACGATTTTTGGTTCTGGTCGCGCTCGCCTTACGCTGATGATGTTAGCATTGCGTTGATAGGTATTCCGGGCCTGATTGTCGGCAACCGCTATGTTGACTACGATTTAGCTGTTCAGCCCGCTTCCAATCTGAATCTGTCATCTGTTCTCTTCGCATCTGCTGCGACAGCAGCATCATCTGATCAAGCAAAGTTAGGAACAATCGCATTGGGTAAGGCGATGACTTTAAGACTTGACGGAACAGGTAAGAATATTGGTACAGTAACCTATAGTGCCACAACAGGTGATATTAAGGTGGTGAGGGGTGATACATCACAACCCGTGTCACTTGTCGTACAGGGCAATGATGGAACAAACGATTGGTATTACAGTAAACAGATTACAGGAACAGAGACGATAAATGTATCTGCTATTGAGGCAGAATCAAATACACCGGCATCAATCAATTTATCAGCCTGCAAAATCTGGCTGGAAATAACCGAGGATAATGTTTCATATGCAGTAAACGCAGAAAAAGAGATTGAAAAAATCAATACCACCTATGTAACCAAAGAACAGTTGATGAATTCATTTAAACCATACAGTAATGGAACTGCAGTAAATTACGGCAAGCTGGTATTTGGTAAAAAATCAGATGGAACAACAGCACAGGAATGGTACATTTTAGGAAAGGATACAGGTGTATCAGGGGATAATACCATCATCGTTGCCGCAAGCCCGATTGCAAGAGGGCAGAAGTTTAATTCAGACATAAGCAATAAGAATGATGAAAATCTATGGTCAGATTGTGTTTATAGTGAAGCGACTATAACAGAAGTATACGCAAATCACTACGGAGCAAGTGAACTTCGTGATACACTGCAGGGTATGGCTACGAATACATCCTACTTCACCTCAGCCGAGCAGGGCTTGATGAATGCCACCACAGTGAAAACGAAGGATACGAAGAATAGTAGTGTAACCTATACCACCACAGACAAACTGTATGCGTTACAGGGAGATTATGATAATGACCAATACTTGTGGGCAGGAACCGATGACAGTACAGTACTTGCCATGAGTAGTTACTTGAGGAACGGAGAGTGGTTCTGGCTGCGCTCGCCTTACGGTGGTAGTGGTGACTTTGCGTTGTGCGCGGATCGGGGCTATTATGTCATCCTCGGCCGTGTCGACATCGACTCCGGGAGCCCTGTTCAGCCCGCTTCCAATCTGGATCTGTCATCTGTTCTCTTCGCATCTGCTGCGACAGCAGCATCATCTGATACAAAATCGGAAAAGATAACAGACAGTGCGGCGATGACTTTAAGACTGGACGGAACAGGTAAGGATATTGGTACAGTAACATATAACACCACAACAGGTGATATTAAGGTGGTGAAGGGTACCACATCACAAACCGTGGCACTTGTCGTACAGGGCAATGACGGAACAAATGACTGGTATTACAGTAAACAGATTACAGGAACAGATGTTGTGAACGTATCTGCTATTGAGGCAGAATCATATACACCGGCATCAATCGATTTATCAACCTGCAAAATTTGGCTGGAAATAACCGAGGATAATGTGGCTTATGCGGTCAATGCAACTGAGACAAATATTAAAATAATTCATTCAATAGCAATTACAGATATTGATACTCCGATGCCTGATACTGCATTGGATACCGAAGCATCATGTACAACAGAAGGTGTAAAAAGCACCACACCACAGATTACATGGACACCAAGTGATACCACAGCGGGATATAATATGAGATACACGGCAAGCATTACACTTACAGCAGATACAGGCTATGAATTTGCAGATAATGTGACAGCTACCGTATCAGGCAATACTGCAACGAGCGTTACACAGAATGCTGCAGATGGTACATTGACAGTAACCAAAGAATTTACAACAGACAAGAGAAAGATAGAAAGTGTAGCTGCGCCGACAGTACCGGCAAATAATACATTTACAACTTACTATGGCTATGACGGATATGATGAAACTCCTATAAGCGGAACTAACACGGAGCTTGGCAAGACGGCAACAGTAACATTTGAAGGAACAACGTTACCAACTACAGCAGATATGGCTGTGACATGGACCATTGAGAGTAACGGAGGAGTTTATGACAAAACGCCGGGAGCAGAGAACACCTTTAGGTGGACAATCCCTGAATCTGCATTGACAAATTATAATGCTGTTTACTGTCAGGGCTATGATACAAGTACAGGCAATATCACAGGCACGATTACGGTTAAGAATAAAGCCGCAACCCCTGTCGCCATCACCGGAACAGACAGCAGTATAACATATACAGGTGAAACCGTTGATGTATCACAGTATTTAAGCATCGACGATAATGCAGGAGCTGCAACGTATACACTTGTTACTGGAACGAATGGCGGAACCGGAAAAGGCACGCTTTCGGGTACAACACTTACCGTAACCCAGACAGGAACCTTTAAGATTAAGGTAAGTACTGTAGCAAACGGAATCTTTGCGGCAGGAGAGAAAACAGTTACTCTTACGGTAGATAACGGAACCATCCTGTATACGGCAACGGATTACAGCACAACCTATGACGGACAGCCACACAGCATCAGCGTGAGCGTGACCAATCCTGAAGGAGCAGCCGTAACCTACAGCACCGATGGCATAACCTACGGCAGTGATAATCCTTCTTTTAGCAATGAAGGTACGTATACCGTATACTATCGGATTACGAAGGATAACTATACTACCGTTGAGGGTTCAAAGACAGTAACCATAAATAAAAAGCCTGTTACCATAACAGCACAGGAACAGGATATTGTCTGGGGTAAAGATATTAACCAAAGTCTGTATACCGTATCAGAGGATGGACTCATTACAGGTGACAGCATTAAAGAAATAACCCTTACACCAAGCACAACAGCTCGTACAGAGAATGGAACGATCTCCGTAAGTGGTGTGAAGATTGAAAATGCTGCAGGTGCGGATGTGACAGCCAACTATGATATTACAATGGCTAATGGTAATTTGAAGATTACCCACAATACAGCCCTTGCTCCTGAGCGGATTGAAGCATCAAAGACAAAGACCACGTATACAGCAGGCGATACCCTGAATGTGGATGACCTTGCAGTCACTGTGTACTATGCAGACGGATACAGTGAACCTGTGCAGGATTATACAACCAATGTATTCGCAATAGATATGTCAGCGGATGGAGATAAGATACTGACAGTATCATATACTAAGAATGGCGTAACAAAGACAAAGGATATTACAATAAAGGTAAATGCAGCTCTGACATCTTATAAAATTATATCTGGTGCAGACAGTGAGTGGAAGCAGAATACAGACAGAACCATCACTATCGGAGGAAATGGAGAATTTTCTAAATTTGAAAGCGTAAAAGTTGATGGAAGCATAATTGATGCAAAGAACTACACCGCAAAAGAAGGTTCAACGATTATTATCTTAAAGGCAGATTACCTGAAAACACTTTCTGTCGGAACACATTCATTTGAAATCGTATGGGCAGATGGTTCAGCAGTTACAAGCTTTAAGGTAAGCAAGAATACATCAGATAATGAAGGTAGTAAAGACAACAACGGTAATAAGGACAACAGCAATGATAATCCAAATAGTAATCCGGCAGCTGTACCTGATGACAAGAAAACTAATGGCAGTAACAGTGGAAATAATACAGACGACAGCCAGCAGATAACAGCACCTCAGACTGGCGATAACAGCCATCTAATGCTCTGGGTGACATTATTGGCTGCTTCACTTGCAGGTCTGCTTGCATTGTTAAGTGTACGCATGAAAAAAGATGATGAATAATATGCAGCGTTAAGACTTACGGCATATATATTCAGTAAAGGGGATAGTTAGCACGAAAGAAATGCTGGCTATCCCCTCTGTATATATGGTGGTATATGCAGAGTGTTATTCTTATGCGTCTTCTGCATCTACCCACATCTGCATAGTTCCATCAAGATATAGCTTAACATACTCTAGTGGCTCATCAATCGCAAGAGCATTTAACGAACATTGTGAGCAGGGAGTAGTTTTTAGTCCATCCTCTGCCTTATTACAGTCAATGCGTAACATATATCCGGCAGATGTGTAGATATCAATGCTGTTGTGATACATATTGTATTCTGCGTAAATGGTATTCATGTTGTGTCTCCTTAAAATCAAAAAATATTGAAGCATTTCAATCAGTTCACCATGTCAGTTTTATTTTGTGTTATACTGTTTTATAAGATTTTCTTTCCCTTACTTTTTCCCTTATCAGAGTTCGTAAAAACCTGTGGGAAGATATAACACAAGGGAAAGTCTAAGGGAAAGTTCACATACCACAAACTTAGTGTTTTCAATGGCTCGTGAGAAATTTAGTAACAAAATATAACAGTTATTAAATTCCTTAGAATAGGTGAAATCTCAATCGGAATTTATGGAGAAAAACATGCAAGGTGAAAGAAAAACATTGACACAGCTATCTGTGCCAATATGCCTGGAAACTTTATTTTATATGCTTTCAGGTATGGTTGATACACTGATGTTATCATCAGTAAGTGATCAGGCTGTGGGGGCTGTTGGAACAGCAAATACATATATAGGTGTTTTTATTATCATGTTCGGGGTAATATCATCCGGTATGGTAGCAGTTATGTCACAAAATATTGGAGCTGGAAAACCTGGAATTGCATATCAGGCCAGGCAGCTTGGACTTGTATTTAATGCACTGACAGGTATCCTGATGTCTTTTATTCTTGCTGCTTTTTCTGGGTGGATACTTAAGATAGTGAGTATTGCCCCTGCTTTATTTGAGCCGGCTGAAACATACCTTAAAATTGTTGGAGGTGCAAGTTTTTTAAATGCGCTTATTCCAATTTTTTCGAGTTATTTAAGAGTGTTTGGTTATACAAAACATTCCTTAATAGGGACAGTTGTTGGTAATGTAATTAATATTATATTGAATTCGGTATTCTTGTTTGTGTTTAACTGGGGAGTAATGGGAGTTGCTGCTGCAACAGTTTTTTCAAAGGTTGTGAATCTTATTATTGTAGCAGCAATGGGAGCTGTACTTATAAAAGCAAAGCAAAGTCCTGAGCGCGCACAACCACGAAAGATACTTGCACAGATTGTTAAAATCGGTTTTCCTTCGGCATTCGAAACAGCACTTTATAATGTGGCAATGACATTTATAGTATGTTTTATGAACCATATGGATACGGATGGAATGAATGTTACAGCTCGTTCGTATGCTATGCAGATAGCCAATTTTTCATATTGTGTGGGAGCTGCGCTTGCACAGGCAAATGCCATTATGACGGGCTGGAGAATCGGAGCAAAGAAGTATGAGGAATGTGACAGGGGTACGCGAAAAGCTGTGATATATGGTCTTGTAACAGCAACGTGCTTTTCTGTGACATTTGCAATTACCGGACGTTTTATCGTTCATATATTTACGAATGATATACAGATGATTGAGCTTGTAGTAAAACTGTTGGTAGTAGATATATTTCTTGAATTTGGAAGAGTGACAAATCTTGTATATGGCCAGGCATTAAAAACAAGTGGAGATGCTATTTTCCCTGTTATAATGGGCGCAATATTTATGTATCTGTTTGCAGTTGGTGGAACATATTTTCTTGGAATACATATGGGGCTGCTTGCGGTAGGGGCATATATTGCCATGGCAGGTGACGAGTGTGCGAGAGCAGTTGGAATGGTGCTTAGATGGAAAAGTGGAAAATGGAAAAGTAAGAGTCTTGTAGAATAGAAGAGAATATGTCTTTTCGTGTGGAGAGGCAGTTAGAGGATAAATTGGAATTTACTGTTGAAAGGATTAAACAATGCCAGGTTACATAATGGATTTAAGAAAGCTTGTAGGACACAGGACACTGATGCAGTGCGCCGCAAGCATAATAATAGTGAATGAAAAGAACCAGATTCTTTTAGGAAAGCGTACAGATAATCACAAATGGGGATATGCCGGGGGTTCTATTGAACTTGACGAGAAAGTGGAGGATTGTGCAAGAAGAGAGCTATTTGAGGAGACAGGTCTTATTGCAGATGAGATAGAATTTTTTATGGTGAATTCCGGTCCGGAGGTGCATTATGTGTATCCTAATGGAGATGAAGTGTCTAATATTGAGATTATATATGTGTGCAGAAAATACCATGGAGAATTAAAGAGACAGGAAGAAGAAATTGAAGAACTGAAGTTTTTTAATATTGCCGAGGTTGAACTGGATAACATTTCACCACCGATAAGACCAGTGGTGAAACGGTTTATAGAACAGAATTCTTAGCAAATGCTGTGCAGATGAAATGCATTTTTTCTGAATTCAATAAGCCCTTCATCACGCATTTTTCCAAGTTCCTTGGAAAGTGCTGAACGGTCAACATTAAGATAATCGGCAAGCTGCTGGCGGTCGAATGGAATTACGAATTCCTGACTGCCAGCTTTTCTTGACTCATTGGACAGATATATAAGAAGCCTTTCTCGGATTGTCTTAGGTGATGTGCAGAATATCCGGTTAGACAGGGTGAGATTCTTCTGAATGGAAATGTGCAGTAGATTGTTAAGGATTGTATCTTTGCAGTGCGTATTTTCAAATTGTGAACTCATCAATTTATCTATATCAAGAAAAAGAATCACACTTGTTTCAGAAGCGACCGCATCTACCATGAGCGGTTCGCCAGTCAGAGCATATGTTTCAGCGAATACATGTCCCGGAGAAATATTGCTCATAATAGCTTTGTTGCCCCACAAATCTATATATTCAATAGTTACCTGACCAGATGCAACAATTCCAATTTCGTGAACGCTGTCTGTTACATGATATATAAACGAATTTTTGTGGAATTTTCTGGCACGCAGAAATCCAGCTGTGGTCATTTCTGATATTTCAGATTCGGTGATATCTTTAAATATTGGTGATTTGATAATTGCCATAAGTTCTCCTTATACTGCCCCGGTAAAATCCAATTTTCTGACTTAAAGTACATTTTTAATAAATTATCAAAAATGTGGTTAAAACAACATATTTATTATGCTCATTATATTATTCTTTAATCACGAAATCAATGAGAACACAGGAGGATTAAGTGATGATAAGAAGAGTTATTCATATTGATGAGGATAAATGTAATGGGTGCGGAGCATGCGTGACAGCATGTCATGAGGGGGCAATCGGATTGGTTGATGGAAAGGCAAGACTTATGAGAGACGACTACTGTGATGGCCTTGGAGACTGCCTTCCACAGTGTCCTACAGGGGCAATTTCATTTGTAGAAAGAGAAGCGGCAGCATATGATGAAGCTGCGGTTCTTGCCAATAAAGCTGCAAAGGAGCAGGCAGCAGCACATAAACCACATTTTTCAGGATGCCCTGGAAGCATGATGAGACAGTTTAACAGAAATTCACAGGTAAATGCGGAGACAGAAGATTCAGCAGCAGGACACACAGCATCACCGGTTGCACCAGAATCCCAGCTTGCACAATGGCCATGTCAGATTAAGCTTGTGCCAGTTAATGCACCATACTTTGACGGAGCAAAGCTTTTAATCGCGGCGGATTGTACAGCATATGCATATGCCAATATGCATCAGGATTTCATGAAGGGAAGGATTACTATTATCGGCTGTCCGAAGCTTGATGATGTTGATTACAGCGAAAAGCTTACACAGATAATAAGTAACAATAATATTCAGAGCGTTACTATTGTTCGAATGGAAGTTCCATGCTGCGGAGGACTTGAATATGCTGCAAAGACAGCATTACAGAACAGTGGAAAATTCATTCCATGGCAGGTTGTGACGATTTCAACTGACGGGAAAATCTTAGATTAAAAAATATTATAAATAACACTAAAATATTGCCAACACATGAATTTTGAATTATAGTATTAGTGCTTTATAAAAATTCTTATAAATATTTGGAGGACTTATGAAAAAAATAAAAGCGCTTATGCCGGAAGCATATGATTTTAATGGAAAGCTTCCGCTAAAACAGGCAATACCGCTTGGACTTCAGCATGTAATGGCAATGTTTGTAGGTAATCTTACACCGCTGCTTATTATTACAGGTGCATGTGGAATTGGGGCAGGAAGTGAATATGCATCTATCCAGGTTGCACTTTTACAGAACGCAATGATTATTGCAGGTATTGTAACACTTATTCAGTTGTTTTCAATCGGACCTGTTGGTGGCAAGGTGCCTATTATTATGGGTACAAGCTCTGGATTTATCGGAGTATTCAGCAGTGTTACCAAGATTATGGGTGGCGGAATATTAGCTTATGGTGCAATTATGGGAGCATCTATTATAGGTGGTCTTTTTGAGACTGTACTTGGAGCATTTATTAAACCATTAAGAAAATTCTTCCCATCAGTAGTAACAGGAACAGTAGTTCTTTCCATAGGATTGTCGCTTATCTCAGTAGGTATCAATTCATTTGGTGGTGGAAGTTCTGCTAAGGATTTTGGTTCATTGGAAAATCTTTTCCTGGCATTTGTTGTGCTTGTAGTTATATTATTTGTTAAGCACTGGACTAAGGGATATCTTAGTTCATCTGCAATTCTTGTTGGAATTATTGTGGGTTATATTGTAGCAATTATTATGGGACTGGTTCTTCCACATACAGCAGTTACAGCTGATGGAGTTGAGTATACTAAATCATGGGTACTTAACTGGAACAAGGTAGCAGAGGCTAAATGGATTGCAATTCCAAAGTTTATGCCAGTTAAGCCTGTGTTTGATTTAAGAGCAATACTTCCTGTACTTGTAATGTTTGTTGTAACAGCAGTAGAGACTGTTGGTGATATTTCAGGCGTTATGGAAGGTGGAATGGGAAGAGAGGCAACAGATAAGGAGCTTTCTGGAGGCGTAATGTGTGATGGTCTTGGTTCAACACTTGCAGCAATGTTCGGTGTGCTTCCTAATACATCATTCAGCCAGAATGTAGGACTTGTTGCAATGACTAAGGTTGTTAACAGAGTTGCACTTGCATCAGGTGCGGTATTCCTTATATTATGCGGACTTATACCTAAGCTTGGAGCACTTATATCAATCATGCCACAGTCAGTACTTGGTGGTGCAGCAGTTATGATGTTCTCATCAATCATAGTAAGTGGTATCCAGCTTATTACTAAAGAGCCGCTTGATGCAAGAAGACTTTCAATTGTTTCAGTTGCACTTGGTGTAGGTTATGGAATGGGTGTAAGCCCTGCAATTCTTGAACATACACCACAGGCAGTACAGCTTATGTTTGGTGAGTCAGGTATTGTACCTGCAGCATTTGTGGCAATATTACTTAATGTGATACTTCCTAAGAGCAAACCGGAAAACGAAGCTGCCACACAGGAAAACGAAGTTAACCAAGATACTTCAAAAGACGAGTAATATCGTCTGGAGTATCGATATCATATAGTTCATATTCATCCCGTACAGGAACTAATACAACCTGTACGGGATATTTTTTTGTTAAGAACCCGCCGCCTTTTTTCTCAGGAAGGTTTAGAAGCTCATCGTAATATTTTGCAGGAAATATACATGGAGAACCAGCATTTTCATTGTAGGAAAGTCTGCATATCTTATCATCATAATAAAGAAATGTAAGACACAGAAGCTGCAGGCTTGTCCTTGTAATAAGCGGCTGGTCTGATGGCAGGAAAAGGATTCCCTGAGGCTGCAGATTACCTGAAGAAGCGTTATCTGATAGAATTCTGGTAACTCCAAGCCGGATCATTTCATTTCTGTAGGGCATGTCGTGTCGGAGAAAATGTATATTTTTATCTTCACATATATGGACAACTTCATCATGTCTTGTTACTGCAAGTGTCTCACCAAAGCCAGCAAAATGGCTTATAGATACTGCATTTTCAAAAAGAGAGCGCCCGTTAAAGTCTGCTATCAGTTTATTAGAGCCGAATCGTTTTGACATACCGGAAGCCATAATAATGCAAGAAAGCGTTTCAAATGTGCTGTCAATATCAATAACAAGAACATCTTTCCTGTTACAGATTCTGTTTAGAAATTCTGTGGATTGTTTTCTGATTACAGCTAAAACATGTGAATTATCAAGCAGTTTTTCAACAGCCTTCTGAAATGGGATGCAAGAACTTTCAAGATAACCAAGCTCATCAATAACAAATAACCTTTCAGGAGTTGTATCAAGATGTGTATCAATGGCAGGAATTGCACAATTAATAAATCCATCTTCAATAATTGTCATATTATTGCCTTTAGATGCAGGATTAATTTCAGATGTCCGGGGTACACCAATTACGAATTCTTTATTGTCAGCAACCAGATTAGATTTAATGACAACCTGTGGCGTATCCGTTCTATGACTCTGTAACAGATTGAAAGAATCGGACATATGTTTTAACATATTATTAACAAGATTAGATTTTCCACTGCCGCGGCTGCCTGTTATAAAAATGTGTTTTCTGCCGGTCATCCTGAAAAATGTAATTACGGCTTCTGCGTCCAAATAACAATTATTCATAAATCCCCCTATTACAAAGCAAGAACTATTCTGTGTACATTTCCCTTGGTATCAGTACATTCAGTAACATTGATATTATCATATATAAGAGACATTTTCTCATTGATTTCTGAAAGACTGGCTGCATGTACATCAATATCTGAAACAATTTTTCCATCTTTCATAAGAAGAATCCTGTCGCAGTACTCAAGTGCCAGTTCCGGACTGTGTATACACATGAGAGCACATTTGTTATCAGAAATAATATTCCGGATATGTTTCATAAGCATATGACGGTTAGAAAAATCAAGTGCACTGTCAGGCTCATCAAGAAGCAGAAGCGCCGAATCTTCTATAAGTGTGCGTGCAAGTATGCATAACTGCTTCTGGCCTTCGCTTAATGTTAGAAAGTCTGTATCATATAATCCGGCAAGGCCAACAGAATCGATAGCCTTATCAGCACGATGTCTCATGTTGGAATTGTATGATTCAAGCATGTGAAGCTGTGGATTAAAGCCAAGCAGACACACTTCTCTTACAGTCATACTTATGCTTATTCCGGTTCTTTGTGGAATGTAGCTTATCATGCCGGCTCTTTTTCTGACAGACATACTTTCAAGCTGGAGTTCACCAAGCATGCATTTTCCACTATGTTTAACAAGATTCATGACAGCTCTTATAAGCGAGGTTTTACCACAGCCGTTATTGCCGATAATAGCTGTGAGTTGTCCGGGATGTATGTTAAAGCTTACATTCTGGACAGCACATTTGCTTCCATAATATACTGATACATCTGAAACATATAATTCAGGATTGAATAAATCGGACATTATGCAACCTCCTTTTTATTAGCTTTGATAAGCAGGATTATAAGCAGCGGTGCACCAAGGAGTGATGTAAATATGCTTACAGGAAGTTCCGATGAGGATACACTTCTTGCAAATATATCAGCAAGTGTCATGATGATGGCACCAGCCAGTCCGCTTGATATGTATGTGTATCTGTCATTGCGTCTTGTGAGTAATCTGGCAATGTGAGGTGCAATAAGTCCAATAAAACTGATAAGTCCGGTTACACATATAATTGATGATACGATTAATGTTGCAATCATTAATATGATAAAACGCAGAACTGTGACATTGACACCGAGAGCGGCAGCTTCATCCTCATTTATTGAGAGAATGAGAATTTGTCTGTATAATAAAGTCATGATTATAAAGCCTGCACATGTTACAAAGAAAGGAATAGCAAGGCTGTCCTTTGAAACACCGTTAAGGCTTCCCATGATCCAGTATTCAATAGAAGCAAGCTGTTTTTCAGGATCTGCAGCAAGTTTGAGAAACATAAGAATTGTCTGTGCTACAGAATGAATGGCAATGCCAGCAAGTACAATTGTGTAGCTGTTTCTGCCGGGAACAAGATAAGCCACAAGTAATGTGATTATAAGGGCAATTATTCCTCCGGCAAATGCGGATATTGATACAACAGGGGTTAAAGACGAAACCGCAACTATAGCAAAAGCTGCGCCGGCACTTGCACCGGAAGAAACACCGACAACATCAGGTGATGCCAGTGGATTTTTAAATATCATCTGATATACATAACCAGATATTGAAAGACCAAAGCCTCCGATAATACCCATAATGGCGCGTGGAAGTCTTAGTCTTTTAAAGACCATAATTGACATAGTGTCCCCTGACAGCAGTCCTTTTAATGTGAGTGGATACTGTCCGGTAAGAACTGACCATGTAAACACTGCTATAAGAAGCAGTGCCCACATGACAGATAATAGTATAATTTTGTTCCTGTAATTATTAATATTCTTGAACATAAATCATCCTTAATTATTTTGCAGGTGTAAATCCATAAAAGCTTTCATAGAATTTAGTTACACAAGTTTCATAGAAATCTTTAGTTACCTTTTCTGGGTGAAGAACAGAAGCAATGTATATACTTCCAAGGAAGCTTCCAGGAACTGGAGAATCCCATGCTTCGATATCGTTAGGAAGCTTTACTACATTTTTGTTCTTAACAGCATTGCAGCCGGCAAGATTAGCATCGTTTAAGATGTCATCAACTGAGTAAGTTGCATCAGCAGCGATAACGATGTAATCAGGGTTCCATGCAAGAATCTGCTCGTAAGAAACATTTGCCCAGTAGGTATCTGTAAGTTCAGAAGCAACATTTTTACCACCTGCGTTAGTAAGCAGAGTATTCTGATACATCTTGCTTCCGGCAGTTGAGAGAACAGAGCTGTTACCTGCAAGGTATACAGATGGTGTATTTTCGCCAGAAACATTAGTCTTGTTATCAGCTAAAAATGTCTTAATTGAATTATTAAGTGCTTCAGCACGACCGACATTGTTAGTAATCTTTCCAACAAGAGTTATACATTCCTCTAAAAGTGACTGGTCTTCCGGATTCACAACAACAGCTTTGATTCCAAGACTTTCAAGAGTATCAGCTGTTTTCTTTAATTTTATTGGAAGAAATACAACATCAGGTGTAGCAGCTACACATGCTTCTGTATTAAATTCCTTGGCTGTTCCCATGTTAGGAAGGCTTACGATTGCAGGAGCTGCAAGCTTGTAAATATTTCTTGTGTTAGCCTTGGCTTCGACTCCAACGAGTTTATCTTGTAATCCAAGTGCAAGAAGAAGGCTTGTTGAAATGTAGTAAGATGATGCAATCTTTTCCGGAGCCTTTTCAAATGTTACGGTTCTTCCAGCCTGGTCGGTAACAGTAAGAGGATAGCTTACGCCAATCTCATTAAACTGTGACATTATGTCAAATGCTGAAGTAGTAGCTTCTTCTGTGCCCTTATCAGAAGTTGTAGAATTGCCGCATGCTGATAATGAAAAAAGCATGAGCATTGCTAAAAAGAGAGCGGTAAATCTTTTAAAATTATTCATGTTAAAATCCTTTCTGCGAATTGGTTTGTGGAGGTTTGTTAGAACGGACGCCACGAAAAATTGTTGAGTCCAACGCAGGACACGCTTTCGCTGCTTGTTGCTCGCAGCGGTACTAGGTTCGCGGGAATTTGTTGTCACTTCGTGCCAACTATTCCCGCTTACCAAATACTGGCGGCTCCAAAGCATCCTGCGTTGGACTCAACAATTTTTCGTGGCTGACTTCCTAACAATTATCCAACAAATTAATTTACATAAATAGTAGCGAATAAATTTTATCAGATTGACAAGGGTTTTACAAGCCGTTATATTTATATAAGGAAAGAGAATGAGATTTTTTATCGATTTCTTGGTGAGTAAAGAATTTAGTAGTGAAGGTCGACAGACAGGTTGTGGCGGGCACAGGCCCGATGCATGCAGGCGAGGGCTCGATTTGTAGCGTGCTGTGTGGCAGCTACTCCCGCTAAGCTAAGCTGCCATGAGAGCCATCACCTGCAGGTAACGGGTCTGCGCCCGCCACAACCGTCCGTTGTTCATATCACTAATAAACAGATTGGAGTTTTTATGCTTACTATACAGAATTATAAGAAAGTAGAAAGCCTTGAAGAAGCCTATGAGCTTAATCAGAAGAAAGCTAACCGTATTGTCGGCGGCATGATGTGGATGCGTATGGGCGACAACAGAATGAATACAGCTATTGATATGTCAGGGCTTGGACTTGATAAGATTGAAGAATCAGATGAAGAATTTAAGATTGGCTGTATGACTACTTTAAGACAGTTAGAAGTTCATGAGAGTTTTAATGAATATACAGATGGCTGTGCTAAGGAGGCTTTAAGGCATATTGTAGGTGTGCAGTTCAGAAATCTTGCAACAGTTGGTGGAAGTATATATGGAAGATATGGATTTTCTGATGTGCTTACGCTTTTAATCGGACTGGATTCTTATGTAGAACTATACAAGGGAGGCATTGTTCCATTAACTGAGTATGCTGACCGTGATTATGACAGGGACATTGTTGTTAATATTATTGTTAAGAAAAGACCGGTGAATATGTTTTATGAAGCAGTGAGAATAACAGAAACAGATCTGCCGGTGCTTACATGTGCAGGAGTAAAGTTTAAAGATACTGGAGTCTGCAATATCTGCATAGGTGCAAGACCGGGAAGAGCAATTGTTGTTAAAGATACAGAAGGAATACTTGCAGGCGGTATTAACGAGAAGTCAGTAGAAGAATTCAGTACATTTGTTAAGACAAATGTGCCTACAGCGGGCAATATGAGAGGAAGTGCTGAGTATAGAAGTCATCTTTCAGGCGTTCTTGCAGGCAGGGCACTTCAGAATATTAACAGAGATTAATTGGTGATTACGGATTGGAGAATATATGTTAGTTAATATTAAGTTGAATGGAAAATCTGTTAAAGAAGATATTACGGCAGACATGACACTCTATGAATTCGTGAGAGAGCATGGTTGTTACAGCGTAAAATGTGGCTGTGAAACATCTAACTGTGGCTTATGTACAGTATTTCTTAATGATAAGCCTGTCCTCTCATGTTCAGTTCTTGCAGCAAGAGCAGACAAATGCAGTGTTACAACACTCGAAGGATTACAGGAGGAGGCGTCTGAATTTGTCACATTTATAGCAGACCAGGGAGCAGAGCAGTGCGGATTCTGTAATCCGGGATTTGTTATGAATGCATTGGCACTTTTCAGAGAGAATCCTTATCCTGATGAAGAGGAGATAAAGGAGTTCCTTTCAGGAAATCTGTGCAGATGTTCAGGTTATGAGGGACAGTTAAGAGGAATTATGAATTTCCTTGAGGCAAAGAAAGCAAAGGAGGCTGAATAAATGAAGTCGGTTAATAAAGCTATCAGAAAGAAAGATGCGATGGAACTGCTTCTTGGAAAGCCGGTGTATACAGATGATATTGCACCTAAGGACTGCCTTGTTGTAAAGCTTCTGCGCTCACCATATGCCAACGCATTTGTAAAGAATATTAATACTGATATTGCGATGAAGGTGCCGGGAATAGAAGCAATATTTACATATAAAGATGTTGACCAGAATATGAAAAGATTCACATGTGCAGGTCAGACATATCCTGAGCCAAGTCCTTATGACAGGCTTATTCTTGATAAGCATGTAAGATTCATAGGCGACCCGGTTGCCATTGTTGCAGGTGCTGATGAACGCTGTGTTGATAAGGCAATGAAGCTTATTAAGACAGAATATGAAGTGCTTGAACCATTGCTTGATTTCACTAAGGCAAAGGATAATGAGATTCTTGTACACCCTGAGGATAACTGGGAGGCATTATGTCCGGTTGGAGCTGATAATAAAAGAAATCTGTGCGCGCATGATGAGAGCGGCAACGGAGATATCGATAAAGTGTTAGATGAGTGTGATATTGTGATTGACAGGACATATCATACTAAGGCATGCCAGCAGAGCATGATGGAGACTTTCAGAACTTTCTGTACAATAGATACTTATGGAAGACTTCATGTCGTAAGTTCTACACAGATAGTATTCCATTGCAGGAGAATTATCTCACATGCACTTGGAATATCGCCATCTAAGATAAGAGTTACCAAGCCAAGAATCGGAGGCGGATTTGGAGCAAAGCAGACATCTGTGTCAGAGATATATCCTGCATTTGTTACATGGAAGACCAAGAAACCGTCTAAGATTATATTTTCAAGGGAAGAAACACAGTCAGCTTCATCACCAAGACATGAGATGCAGATGCATGTAAGACTTGGTGCAACTAAGGATGGTATTGTAAAAGGAATTGATTTATACACATTATCTAATACAGGCGCATATGGCGAGCATGGTCCTACAACAGTAGGTCTTTCTGGACACAAGTCAATTCCATTATATGGAAAGGCAGAGGCGTTCCGTTTTGTAAGTGATGTTGTATATACTAATATAATGTCAGCGGGTGCTTACAGAGGTTATGGTGCGACACAGGGTCTTTTTGCAGTTGAGTCGGCTGTAAATGAACTGGCAGACAGACTTCATATGGACCCGTTTGAAATCAGATTTAAGAACATAGTAAAAGAGGGCGATGTAATGCCTGCTTACTATGGACAGGTTAATACAAGCTGTGCACTTGACAGATGTCTTGCAAAGGTCAAAGAGATGATTAAATGGGATGAGAAATATCCTATGAGAAAGATTTCTGATACTAAGGCACGTTTTGTCGGAATGGGCATGGCAATGCAGGGCTCAGGTATATCAGGAGTTGATGTGGGCAGTGCGACACTAAAGCTTAATGATGAAGGCGTATATACTATGAACATCGGAGCTGCTGATATGGGAACAGGCTGTGATACAATACTTGCACAGATTGCAGCAGAGGTTCTTGAATGCAGCACAGACGATATAAGTGTATTTGGTGCAGATACTGACATATCACCTTATGATTCAGGTTCATACGCATCAAGTACAACATATGTAACTGGTAAGGCTGTTGAAAAATGTGCATTAGAGCTTAGAGACAGAATCGAAAAGCTTGGTGCTAAGATGTTAGGCTGCGAGAAATGTGATGTCACATTTGACGGAAAGAAAGTAATATGCGAATCAGGTGAGAACAAGGATAAATGTGTAACTCTGGCCGATATATCAACAGCATCTATGTGTGGTAATGATATAGCACTTTCAGTTACCAATACACATACATCACCTATTTCACCACCACCATTCATGGTTGGAGCAGCGGAGGTCGAGGTTGACCTTCTCACAGGTGAGAGCCGTGTTGTTGAATATGACGCATGTGTTGATTGTGGAACACCTGTTAATCCTAACCTTGCAAGAGTACAGGCAGAGGGCGGTATCTTACAGGGAATCGGAATGACAATGTCAGAGAATATCACATATTCAGATAAAGGCAAGCTGTATGAAAACTCATTTTTACAGTACAAGATTCCATCAAGAATGGATATCGGACATATTAATGTTGAGTTTGAGAGCAGTTACGAGAATGCAGGTCCTTTTGGTGCTAAATCAATCGGAGAGGTTGTAATTAATACACCGCTTCCTGCAATTACAGATGCATTAAGCCATGCGGCAGGAAAGAGATTTTACGAGCTTCCTATAACTCCTGACCAGATTGCAATGGCAAGTGTAAAAGATAATTAAAACTGATTGACCATAGAGCCTTGTAATGTTAGAATAATTTCTTATAATATGACAGATAATTTACTTACGAAAGGAATCATTACTATGAATTTTCTTGAAGAAAGAATTATGAAGGACGGAGTTGTCAAAGAAGGCAACATTCTTAAAGTAGACAGTTTTCTTAATCATCAGATGGATGTTAAGCTTTTCAAGCAGATGGGCGAAGAGTTTAAGAGAAGATTTGCCGGAAAGAATATTAATAAGATTATAACAATTGAGGCTTCAGGAATTGGTATTGCATGTATAGTTGCAGAATGCTTTGATGTACCGGTTGTATTTGCAAAGAAGTCACAGAGTGTCAATATTGATGGTGATGTGTATTCTGCGGAAGTTGAATCATTTACACATAAGTGCAAGAATCAGGTTCTTATATCTAAGAAGTTTGTAGGTCCAGAGGATCATGTACTTATTATTGATGATTTTCTTGCAAATGGCTGTGCACTCCAGGGACTTATATCTATTGTCAATCAGGCAGGCGGAACTGTTGAAGGTATTGGAATCGCAGTTGAGAAGGGCTTCCAGCAGGGAGGACAGATTATCCGTAACCTTGGATACCAGCTTGAATCTCTGGCTATTGTTGATGGAATGAATGCTGCAGATGGCAGTATTAATTTCAGAGAGGAGTAATCATGAATGAATATCAGTTTTTTTCACCAGTAGATGTCGTATTTGGATGCGGAAGTCTTTCTAAGCTTCATACTCTTAAGATGCCAGGAAAGAAAGCACTTCTTGTTATAAGCAATGGAAAGTCTGCAAGGATGAATGGTTCACTTGACAGAACAATAGATGAACTTAAACAGGCTGATGTTTCATATGTGCTTTATAACGGAATAGGAGCTAATCCGCTGAAGTCAGCAGTTGAAGAAGGTGCAAGAATTGGTCGCGAGAATGGAGTTGACTTTGTTGTTGCTTTAGGCGGTGGTTCAGTTATGGATGCGGCTAAGAATATGGCAATGTTCATTCCACAGCCATCAGATAATCTGTGGGATTATGCTAATAGTCCATCAGGTGGAAAGATGACACCTCCTAATGAGATGCTTCCATGGATTGCAATTACTACATCAGCAGGAACAGGCTCAGAGGTTGATACTATCGGAGTAATTTCTAATCCTGATACTAATGAAAAGATTGGTATTGGTGGAATGGCGGGGATGTTTGCAAAGTATGCAATTGTTGACCCTGAGCTTATGAAAACAGTTCCACCGAAATTCACTGCATATCAGGGATTTGATGCACTTTTCCATTCATTGGAAGGGTATATAAGCAACAAACATAATATTATGGGAGATATGATTCAGCGTGCCGCGATTGAAAATATCGGACATTATCTTGCAAGAGCAGTTAAGGATGGCAATGATATTGAGGCAAGAGAACATGTTGCATACGCTAATACAATGTCAGGCTATTCAATGGTTGTAACATCATGTATATCAGAACATTCTATGGAGCATGCAATGAGTGCATATCACCCTGAGCTTCCTCATGGAGCAGGACTTATCATGCTGTCTAAGGAGTACTTCACATTCTGGATTAATAAGCATGTATGTGATGAACGCTTCATTGATATGGCACATTTTCTTGGAATGAAAGATGCGTCTAAACCGGAAGATTTCATCACAGCGCTTCTTGAATTACAGAAGGCATGTGGAGTTGATGACCTTAAGATGTCTGATTACGGAATAAAGAAGGAAGAAGCAATGACACTTGCCAAGAACGCAAGGGCAACAATGATGAGATTGTTCGTAAGAGACCCTCAGGAAACTACGGATGAAGAGATTGCGGGTATATACGAGAGAGCGTATAGATAATATTTATTAATTATAGGTATAACATTCACATGATGAATGTTGTACCTTTTTTAATAAAAATGAGGTATTTCTAATATTT
>OHGG01000500.1_pt1 | contig 21747 bp, 35 predicted proteins | sample 1567641 | NCBI WGS metagenome assembly OHGG01 (sample SAMEA3879561, study PRJEB24766) | human gut metagenome | biome: human-associated habitat; feature: feces | place: USA | collected 1985/1987
CTCGCGAGGAATGGTATGAGCTGTACCTGGCGGCAGGTCATATACTTCCGTAGAAATTATCAGCACTATTTTTCAAAATGCTGATAATCCTTGGAATGCGTCCAATCGCCTCCCCACTCAAAACCATGCTCCGTAAACAGCTTATAGCATAAATCATCATGGTCAATCTTGTGCAAAAAATCCTTGCTCCGGTCAACATAATCTGCGGCATTTGCAGGCTCAATTGACTGTTCTCAATCGACTGTTTTGACATAAGGATTGTAAAGAGTGTTGATATCCACCGCCATTCCCATTCCGTGCTTAGATATCTTCGTGGTGTGGGAAATAAATCTGAAATTGAAAGCCGATGAATTATTATCGCTCATAGATGCCTCATCATCTGCATCGTATTCATCAACGAGCCTGACTTTTTCTATTTGATATCCGGACTCATAGAGCTCCTTGAATATTTCAAGTACATCATCTGCAATATCTTTATTGACAACCAGCTCACCCTCATGCACCTGATTGTCAAAGCCTACATGTAATACATGTATATATCGCAGATTTTCTCTGGGGAGTGTGCAATCCGCCTTGTAGGATTTGCCCTGCATTTTTTCAAAAATGTCATCCGGGATTTCGGATATGAAAAATTGCTCTTTATTATTTTCATAAGTCTGATTCAGGATATCTGTTTCAGATGTACTCGTGTCAGGTGTATTCGTATCAGCTACACTCGTATCAGATATACTTGTGTCAGATATACTTGTGTCAGGTATATCTTCACATGTATTTTCTGATACATTTATAGATGTTTTATCATTATGCTCTTTCTTATGATTTTTAATGAATTCTCTGCCCGCAAGTGTGACGATAAGCAGCGATGCCGCAGCTGTGATTATTATGTTTGTGTGTTTTTTCATATTAGCTTTATGCCTTTCATATTGTTCGAAGCATTTCTAATCTCTATTTTAATAATGATAGTTTTTATTTACAATAGGCATTGTTAACAAACGTTATTAAACCATTTTGGGATTATAGGTGGTAACTGTGAAGATACCCAGGATTATTATAAAATTACAAATGTGTTGCTGGTAAATCCTGTTGCAGCCTCTCATATATTTTCTGTATATTTGGTTGGGTTGGAGTAAATTTTATTCCTCTTTTCAGCATTCCCAAAACTTTTCTTGCTTTTTGTTCAATTTCTTTTGTAGCATGTTCACTGGTTAAACGAAGATGATTACCTGCTATAGTGTATTCCCGTTCTATATATTTTTCTGAAATCGGAAACATATCCTGTATCAAAAAAGCGCTTTCATGACTATCATCAAGTTTCACAATGTGAATTATATCACAGGTTCTTCCTTTACCGGTTCTTTTACTTACTATTTTCTTATACTTATCAATCCGACTTGAAAGAGGAATCATCCAATATATTCCATTATAATTGCTATCTTCAAAACAATAGTAGTGTGGTCTATTTTGTTTTTTATTTCCTTTCAAATATGGATCCGACATATCCGAAAAAAAGCTATCTTTGATAATATAAAAACCATTCCTTATCATTTGTTAATCTCCACAAAAAAAGTCTCTTGCACTACGGCAAAAGACTTTTTCAACCCGACCATTTATATACCACATATCGGTCAGTGGTAAACTTTCAACCCGACCATTTATATACCACATATCGGTCAGTGGTAAACTTTCATCTATATCCTAACAATTCCAGCCAAAAAAGTCAATCAATCTTCAATTTATCTTTAATAATTTCCATTGTCACCTTACTGCAAAGTTTTCCTCCAAACTCACCGGCTTTCTTTAAAATCTCCAATTCTTCCTTCACGCAATCCTCATACACAGCCTTTGGTAGATTTTGTGCAACATGTTTCATATATTTCAATTCAAATTTCTCCGGTAAAATTCCATTATCAACAAGCTTATGATAGCACTTCATAACCCTTGCATCTGTTACAATCATGCGTATATACTCTTCTGCCTCTGCTTTTTCGTTCAATTTATTCGGATCTTCAAGTTTCCTTTTATGATTCTTCTTCTGCGTTTCCTTGAACTCCGGATTTACATATTTTAATATATGCGGACCTCTCTCCTGCTCCAGTGCAGTCTGATTCTTTATGACGATTCCCTCTTGCTGCGTGCCATATGCCGGGTCATTGGCAAAGCTGAGACAATGGTTCCAGCTAATAAATGGTCCATAGTATAATTCATGCGGATAAAAAAAATCATATTTTTCAGCAAATTTTTTAACAAAATCCTGTGAGAGCCATCTGCCTGAAACTGTATCATACACACTAAATAAATACCATTTGTTATAATTAGACTCGTCATAAATGACCGTATGGCTCACAAGCCACTCTCCAAAAAATATATAATTCGGATATTTAATAAACGGCTCCTTATCCAGACTCTCAACATAAGTCAAAAAACCTCTCAACTGGTTGCTGAAATCAAGTTCATTTTTACTGCTAAAACATCTCAGTCTATCCAGCTTTTTATCATAATATATACTTGAATTGGCCCCATCTATTTTCTCAGTGATACTGATTATATCTCCCTGTATAAATGCATCCGTGTTTTTTTCAAGTGTCAACGTATCATCAACGACCACGTCTTGTGTCCTTAGTCTTTGAATCTCAATATAATGTTTCATTTTACTCCCCTCTATTCATCCACATATATAACCATTGGTTGCCAAAACAATATCATATCCAATGGTTATTGTCAACGTAAACATTGAAAAAAACAAAATTATAATTTATAATCTTTTATGGTTACATTCAATCACTTGAATATCGATTTTTAAGAAGGAGCTTACCTATGAAATTTCAACCTGAAAGATTAATCCAACTCAGAAATACACTAAATATAAATAAAGCAGAAGCCGCACGCCGCCTTAATATTTCGCCAATGGTATATGGCCGCTATGAAAATGGACAACGTGACCCTTCTTATCCTACAGTCTGTTTCATTGCGCATACATTTAATTGCAACGTAGATTTTCTTTACGGAATATCTGATAAGACAGATCCTGATTACATTATTGTTTCTTCATCCAATGACCCTGAGCTTTATTCCCTCATCAATATTATCAAACAGGACAGCAATGTAGAAGGCAGAATACTTACATATGCACGCAAGCTGCTAGAAAAATAAATATCCATGCCAATCAAAAAGAGCGATGTATATAAACTACATCGCCCTTTTATCTGATAATCATTATTCATTTTCATCTCATGAATAAAATAATTTGTTGAATTATTTGCCGAATTTCATGAACTGCCACATTGCTTACAGTTTCAAAATCAATCTCTTTCAACCCTTTCCCAAATAACTCTTCATATTGTCCTGATTTCTTTTCGTCATGATCCTTATATTTCGCTTTTCCAATAAGATAGGCATCTGAATTTGCCATATCAGGATAGAAATTTTCCGAAGTTTACTTTATACTGTTAAATACTATAAATTCATCCCACAATTCATCATAATTATCAAACTCATAATATCTGTCTGCAACTTTAAAATATTTACCTGGACTAATTGTCAGCGTTTCATCTGTCGCAAGATGGATAGTATAATAAGAAACAGCACCACTTGATAATGCTTTGTTTTCGTCTACTTCGTCACCAAGTTTTACTTGATTCAACAAATTTATAAACTCGATAACTTCATCATCTGAAAAAGAATACGAATAATTACCGTCTTTCCCGCCTGTAGTTCCTGTATGTTCTATTTGTTTGATTTCCGACGCCTCAATGCTCTCCAAGTCCTTATTCACATCTTGTTTTCCGCATCCTAACAATGTACCTATAAGGGAAATAAGTATAAGTAAAACTATTCCAATTTTTTTCATTTACATAACCCTCCATTTACATTTCAGTTTGACAACTTCCAGCTCGACAAGCTGGGAGTTTATTTATTCATCTGCTTGTTAAATAATGAACCTACCAGCATACCGATTGTAGAGATTATCGTACCAGCTACAACCATTCCCCAAGCTGGGGCATTCAGCTTGTCGAAAGTAATGTTGTTTGCCATTTTGAATGTTCCGTATTCAGCAAGCATATACATTACTCCAAAGAAAAGGGTAATTGCCCATTTCCCTTTTCCCCAAAAATCATTTTTACCAATAATAATGGATACCACAAATGTCGTTATAGGAAGAATAATCCAAAGGAACATTAAACTATAGCCCATAGCATCACTTCCACTTGTAAAGAACCAAAATACAATCATGGCAACTGCCCAAATCAGCAGATAGGACAGCATAGTGATGATTTTATTTCTATTGGTGTTGCTTCTTACAACATTTGTACTTTCTTCGAGATAATCATAATATGTATTCATTTTTTGTTCTCCCTTCAATAAATAGTCAAGGGAAGCCTCGTAGTAATCACTCATTTTAATGACACTGATGATATCTGGATAGGATTTTTCATTTTCCCAATTTGAGATGGTCTGACGACTCACTCCCAATAATTCAGCAACCTGTTCTTGTGTCAGCTTCTTTTCAAGCCTGGCTGCCTTTATTTTACTTCCGATATCATACTCCATGTCACTGCTCCCTTGTACTTTATTATAGGAAAACCACCCTTCATAGTCTATCAAACGGCTTTGACATTACTTAAAATGCGTGTCAAAATCCTTTGACATCTCATTGTAAAATTCAAATTTTCCAGCTCGACAAGCTGGAATTTACTTTTTATAACTTTTTCATCATCCATAAGGCATCAGCATATGTTGCATCTGAATATCTCATGTTATTCGGAAATTTTCCATATTCTTCAAACCCTAATTTACGATACAGATTTATAGCATATTCATTCGTTGCAATCACTTCTAATTCCGCTTGTTCATAACCAGCCTTCTTTGCAATGGTTAAGATTCTTTCTAACATTAATTTACCAATTCCTGTACCGCAATATTTTTGATATAAAGCAATCGCCACTTCACAACGATGGGCATATCTTCGATACTGTCCTATGCCATTCAAAGAGCAATTACCAATATGTTTTTCATCTACCGTTGCAATCAACATTAATGCTCTCGGATTATCCTTTTGTTCTTTTATAAAAGTTTTTTCCTGCTCAATAGTTAAAGAAAACTCGTCTGGCTCTCGGATTAAAAATGGGGTTTCTCCTGTCGTAATTTTCATAAATTTGATTAGACTTGCTGCATCATCTTCTTCCGCATTACGCAAAACGATAGAACGCCCTATTTTATCAGTCACTATCATTGGCTCTATTATCATAATATAACCCCTCCAAACTTCGATTTTAATGTCTCTATTATACCATAATGATAAAGCCACGTTCCTTCATTAAGTAAAATTACAAATAGCCACCAGAACCAAGTGCAGGCAAATGTAATCATATAGAATCTGACCGGTCGATATATATATACTTTTCCATGACTACACCTCAGCCTCTACAATCACAAGCTCACTCTTTATACCATTGAACTCAATGTAATTGTCTGCTTCGGCATCTGAAAAGTCATCAACCTTTTTGCCCTGTCTCTCATAATAAATATGAGTTGCTATTCCCTTTTTTGTGCTTCTAAATCTATAATCTGCAGGAATTGTAAGTCTTGATGTTGCTGACAACTGATTAATCTCAAGCGCACCCTCATGTGATAAAACACTGATCTGCATATCAAGATTTGAATCTATCTCAATTTCACTTTTATTTCCCTGAAGGGTAACTTCGCTAATTTTGCCATTTACCTCAATATGTTCATTTTCTATATCAGTAATATTCAGTGTCCCTGCATTAACTGATAATTCGATTTTTCCAATATATTTTACCGGAATAAAAATAGTAATGACCAAACTCTCCTTTGCATCTGCTTCACTGGCTTCATTAAATCTGTTAAGATCAATATCGATTCGGTTTTTTATATCATCAATCTTTACTTTATAATCTGCCAGAAGATTCTTATAGACATTTGAAAACATTGCGACTTCAATTTTTTCTCCATGATATGCCTTTAAATCTACAGCATATGCTCCACCAAGCTTGATATCAAAATTCTTCTTACCATCAATATCATATTCAGTACGACTTTCATAGATGTAATTAGACTGCTTTTTCTCTGATTTCTCATTCGAAAGTAATTCATCTACTGATATCTGGAAGAGATCTGCTATTGCCATCAGATTTGCAATATCCGGTGTTCCTGTTCCATTTTCCCACTTTGTAATGGCTTGTCTTGATACACCGATTTTCTCAGCCATCTTCTCCTGTGAAAGTCCAGCCTGTTTTCTGTAATGTTTAATTTGTTCTTCTAAAGTCATTTTTCTACCTCCGTTTTCGGGTTTTTTACTTCCTTCACAGATTAGTAAATTAACCTTTACCAAACAAGAAACATTAGCTGTCATTTCACTATTTTTCTGCTACCTTCCGTAGCAACGCCCTAAAATAAAGGTTTTTACAACGAAAACTAAATTTATCCAATCGCCAAATCCCGATTGAACAAAATCGCTGCGCGATGGCCTGCCAAGGCTGTGGCGCAGTTTTATTTTTATTAAAAAGCAGTGGAATTACTTTCCATAATCCGTTATTGTTAAGTTACCACACGAAACAACTGAACTAAGAAAGCTCCACTGCCTATGATAAGAATAACATTTTCCAGTCTCTTCCGCAATCGGAATTATGACGCTAATGCACCTCCGAATAGGTAGATGTAATTATTAACACTACTTATTCTGGAGGTTTTATTATGTATAAAGATATTTTTGAATCCATCCGCAATGAAGCGGAAAAACGTAACCTGCGTGAAAGAACTATTCAACTGTATTGCTCTGATGTCAGTTACTTCCTTCGTTGGATTGGAAAAAATGTTTCTGATCTTACACTTGAAGATGCGGAAAGTTTTCTTACTGCCAAACGTCTGGAAGGAAGGTCTCCTGAAACTCACAATCACTATCGGTCTGCAATAAAGTTCTTATATAAAAAGGTGCTGAAGACTGTCTGGGATGATGACACTGTTCCGGCTATGAAAAGAGAGCGAAATCTTCCTGCTGTTCTATCCCGCGATGAAATAAATGCAATCATTGACGCCACTCCGAATCTGAAGCATAAAGCGATTATTGCAACTATGTATTCTTCCGGATTACGTGTATCAGAGGTTGTTCATCTTCATTATGATGACATTTCACGTACCAACATGACAATTCATGTTCGTGAAACCAAAGGCAGAATTGACAGGTATACAATTCTGTCTCAAAAAAATTTAGACCTTCTCACAGAGTATTGGTACAAATGTGGTCGCCCTAAAGATATCCTTTTCCCAAGTTCCTGGTCCGGTGGATATCTTGATATAGCCAGTGTTAACCAGTTCTTTAAGAAAAGTGCTAAACTCGCCGGCATTAACCGTCATGTTTCCTCTCATGCGTGCCGTCATAGTTTTGCCAGCCACCTATTCGAAAGTGGCACAGATATAAAATATATCCAGTCACTTCTGGGACATGTTGATCCTCGCTCTACAGATGTTTACCTTCATGTGAGCAACAAGACACTTCTTGGAATCCGCAGCCCGTTCGACAACCCGGAAGGTGGTGAATCATGAGTAAGGATTGTACGATTCAGGATGTTTTTCATCGTTTTTATTCATCTTTTGAATCCACACATAGTATTTCTCCCGCTCAGCGAAAGGCCGCTTATCACATCATGAATTGCAAAACCGGTGCCTTTGGTGTGAATGTAAGTGTATGCGAGGACTGCGGCTGCATATCAGTCCACTATAACTCCTGCCGTGACAGATGCTGTCCTATGTGTCAGGAGTTTCCAAAAGAAAAATGGGTAGATGCACGGCGTGAGGATATCTTAGATGCTCCTTATTTCCATGTAGTTTTTACAGTTCCAGAAGAACTTAATCCCATTATCTACAGCAACCAGAAATTCTTATACACTGCTCTTTATCATGCGGCTTCAGATACTCTCAGTGAACTTGCTGCTGATAGTAAATATCTTGGGACTGATATCGGCTATATTTGTATCCTCCATACATGGGGAAGCACCATGAATTTTCATCCTCATATCCATGCGATTGTTCTTGGTGGAGGGCTGGATGTGAAAAATCATTGGAAAGACAACGGGAAAGAGTTTTTTCTTCCGATTAAGGTGATCTCCAAAATATTTCGTGGAAAATATATGGCTGAACTTAAGCAGCTCTGGGAAAATGACAGGCTTGAATTTCATGGATCGGCTGCACCTTACAAAAACTACTATACTTTCAAGGAATTGTTAAATACCTGCTATACAAAGGAATGGATTCCTTATTGCAAGAAACCATTTGACGGTGCCGAATCTGTCATCAGATACCTTGGAAAATACACCCACCGGATTGCTATCAGCAACTACCGTATCAAAGACATGACAGAATCTACAGTTACTTTTTCCGCTAAAGATTACAAAAACCAAGGGCTCTGGAAAGAGATCACCATATCCGGCGAGGAATTTATCCGTCGATTTTTAATGCATGTTCCTCCAAAACGTTTTGTACGTATCAGGCACTATGGTCTTCTTTCATCCAGAAATAAGAAGAAAAAGATTACCCTATGCAGAAACATCCTTGGTTGCAAAAAATATATTTCCAAGCTGAAAGATATGGATGCACCTGCCATTATCCGTCTTCTTTATAATAAAGATATATGCAAGTGCTCTTCCTGTGGTGGTAAGATTATTCCTCTGCCTACAGAACAACATTTTATAAAACCAAAACCACATATGCTCTGTTAACGTATCATAACTGTATATTTTTTTAGCTTCCTTAGGGAGGCTTATTTCTGGTGTCATAATACAGGACTGAATTATAAATTCTATGTGTTTCTATGTGTACACGCTATCCTATTATAAATAGAGTGTCAGAATTAAAAGTCCATATAGAGTTGACGCGCTTTGTTCAACCAGAAAAAATCGAAATTGATGCAAACGAAAGGGCAGTTAATGAAAAGTCTCCATACTGCTTTTTCGTTTGCACCACCTTCGATTCTTTCCTTAACGATTTTAATATCTCTATTATACCATTAATGATACTATTATTATACAGTTAGTTTACTGGTAAGATGAAGAATTGATGTAATATTTAATACTATTATAAAAACAGCCAGTGTTTCTCTATTTCAGAAACACTGGCTGTTCTGTTAGTCCGTTGTAAAACTCCACTGCTGCAGCAAGGTCTTTCTCATCCGGATGCCCCTTTGATACCCCGCCAATCAGCTTGAACGGTCCGAACGTATCAAATCCCTTGCATGAAAACCTTCCAACAATGTTGTCATGTTTGTATGCTATTACCTGCTCAATTGACTTGAAAACAGGTCTGCCACCATATGTGCAGATAAGAAATACATTTTTATTGTCTGTGAGATTGACTGATGCAAACTTAAGCACCGACTGATGAAACTTTCCGCCGTATACTCCTGATGCAAAACCGATTAAATCATATTCCGACAGGTCTTTCTCTACAGTCTGTGTCGCATCTATCAGCTCGACATCGTTTGTCTTTGCTATCTCGTCAATTATCTTTTTTGTGTTTCCATGATGCACTGATGCATATACTATTGCTGTCTTCATCTGTAATGCTCCAATCCTTTATTAGTCTTCCTTTGATTTTGCCATCAGCATCTGCTCCAGCTTTTTCTTTCCGGTCTCATAGTCTGTAAACACAATCCCCTCCATACCAAGCTTTCTGCCACCTTCGATATTCTCCAGTCTGTCATCTATGAACACACATTCTTTCGGATTCAGATTATATTTATCAAACAGGCACTGATAGATACCGGCATCAGGCTTTATCATTCCAACCATAGCTGAAACGACTTTGCCGTCAACAAGTGACACAAAACTAAGTTCACTGTGCGTATGAAGCTCAAAGAAGTCCTTTGGATAATTCGATAACAAATACACTTTATAGCCTCTGCTCTTTAACTCCTTAATCCAGTCTGCTGCATAGTCAAATGCCTTTACAACAAAAGCCTTTCCCTCTTTGAAAAATCTCCTGATATCCGCCTCATACTGTGGAGCCACCTTAACCATCTCATCAATTATCTCGTTCTCAGGAATTACACCACGGTCCAGCTCAACCCAGACAGGGTTTTCATATGTTGCATGGGCTAAAGCTGCTATTTTATTTTCTTCAATGCCAATCTCACGCATTGCCTCGTCCGGCTGGAACCTGACAAGCACGTTTCCTATGTCAAATACTATGTTTTTAATCATTTATTTTTTCTCCTACAACCCTGCATCTCTTCCTGCAAAAAGCATATCAATCCGCTATACTTAGCTATAGTATAGCGGATTTAGGGGCAAAATACAATTATTATTACCGTTCTATGTTCCTTAGTTCTTCCTTTGATTTTGCCATCAGTATCATTTTCTCAAACGACTGTGCAAACCTCTCATCATCTTCCTCTGTGCGCTTTTTCGGTCCTTTGATATGATTCTTATGTGAGCTTCGTCTGGCTTTCTTGTTAAGGTGTCTCTCCATCAGCATCCGGTCGATATTTTCATCTGTGTACCATCTGCCGGACTGGTGGATTGCATATGCAGCTTTGCCAAGCGCCATAGCTGCAACTCCATAATCCTGCGATACAACGATATCTCCCCTGTGGCAGAGGCTTATAAGCTTGTAATCCACTGCATCTGCTCCGGCACCAACTACTATCACTTCGCTGTAATCTGAGTACAGGACATGGTTTGTGTCACACAGGAGAGTTGTTTTTATATTATATTTTTCCGCGATTGTCTCTACGATGTCCACTACCGGACATGCGTCTGCGTCTACAAATATTTGCATTTTTTCCAGCCTCTTCAAATAAACGAGATTATTTATCCAGATACCTGAACACCTAATCACTCTCTATTCACAAATTTATCCCATGGTGTGCGCACCTCAATAAGGTTTCCGGACGGATCATAAAATCTTACAAGCTTCTGTCCTCCGTCGAGTTCTGTCAGTGCTGTGGCATATCTGACCTCATACCTCCCTGACTCCAGCTTTTTAACTACACCTTCGATATCATTATCTTCAAAATACAGTTCCATCATATTGTTATATGGAATAGTCTGTATCTGCATGCTTTCCTTCCATATTCCGGCATCCTGCAATACCAGGCCCTCCGACATTATTACATTACCTTCCTGTCTCGAAATCACATTAAGGCCAAACAGTTCGTTATAGAAGTGGATTGACTCTTCGATATTGTCCACTACTATTAATATGTTCTTTAGCTTCATATGACCACCCCATTACAATGGTCCACCTCATGCTGAATTATCTGTGCTGTCCAGCCTGTGTATTTGCCATGTTTCTTTTTGAAATTCTGGTCGAAATAATCCACTTCAATCTCTTTATATCTTGTGCATGTTCTCACACCATCCAGAGAAAGACAGCCTTCCTCCGTCTGAAACGTTCCTGATTTTCCGGTAATCACCGGATTAATCATGGCAAACTGGAATGGTCCGGCCGCAACCACTATGATATTCTTTTTCACGCCAATCATGTTAGCTGCCATTCCAACACAATGGTCAAAATTTGCTCTCAATGTGTCAAGTAAATCCGTAACCACCTGTTTATCATCTTCTGTAGCATCCACTGATTTCTGTGCAAGAAACAGTGGATCACGCATTATCTTCTTTACCATTACTTACTTCCTGTTATACCTTTCTTCTTAGTTTTTTGTCCAAATAATAAATGCAAACACAATGAGAATAATAACGCCCAATAACTCATTAAAAACTCCAACCGCTGCGGCCAGACAGATCGCAAATATCAATAATCCGGTTCCGTTTCCGCCACCGGATGAGCCTTTATGTGAGCCTCCTCTGTATCCGCCATCATTATCATCCCAGCTGTAGCCCTCGCCACAGCCGCATCTTCCCTGTTTTCCATCATGTGGAAAGCTTTCATCTCCATCATATCCATCCTATGGCATATCAGTACACCTCCAACTATTTTACCAGTCCTCATCATCGTCATCAATAGCATCATCTACACCGGCAGCATAATCATCATCGCTGTCGTATCTGTCATCATCATAGTCTCCATCCATATAGACATCGTCATAACCATCATCATATGAATCATGATAATATTTCTTTGAACCGGAACTGCTGCTTGAAGAACTTCCTGAATATGTAGAGCTGCTACTGGAATTGCTATAGCTGTTCGTACTGCTACCCGAAGAATTTGTACTGCTTTCTGATAAACTACTACTATTATATTTTCCGGAAGAATAGCTCTTTGGTGTATAACTGCTGCTTCCTGAGCTGCCGCTTGAATTATACGATGAACTGCTATGTGACGAGTATGAACTTGATGGTGAATAGTCATAATCATAATACTCTTCATCATCAGAATCAGACCACCATCCTGCGAATCCACCTATGATAGCAAATACACCAATAGCTACCAGAAACAAAATTACGTTTTCTACGATAGAATTTCTATTATTTCTCATAATCACACACTCCCTTATTAGTTGCAAATGATATCAGCTCTTTGATTGTCTTTAGTATATGACTTTACGAGTCCCAAAGTATGCCCTCGTAATTCGAATCTTTGTTTTAAAATACTCAATCAAAAATCAAAATCATCACTTTCATCTTCCATGTATGATTTTTCCGCAGCTTCATACACCGATTCAGTATGAGTATCAAACAGCACCCATTCCACCAAATCGAAGCTGTTCAGATTATCCTGCAAGAACCTGTTTACTGTATGTACTGCAATCTTTGCTGCCAACTCAACCGGAAAACCATATGCTCCCGTTGATATGGAAGGAAATGCAATAGACCTTATTCCATTATCCATTGCTAACTTCATAGAATTAAAATAGCAGTTAGCAAGAAGTTCCTCTTCTCTATTTCTTCCACCATTCCATATCGGTCCGACAGTATGTATAACATCATCACATGGCAGATTATATGCCTTAGTGATTTTAGCCTCTCCCGTATCACATCCATGAAGTGTCCTGCACTCCACCAGAAGTTCCGGTCCTGCTGCTCTGTGAATAGCACCATCTACACCGCCTCCACCAAGAAGTGAGTTATTTGCTGCATTTACAATTGCCTGCACATCTCTAATTTTTGTAATATCGCCTTTTACTGTCCTTATCATATCCTAATCACTCTCTATTCCCAAATTTATTCCATGGATTACAGCACTTGTCTCAACTTCCTACCCTGAACCGACTGGTTATACTTCTCCATCTTCCTGTGACTGCCTATATCTCCTCTGATAATAGTCCATAGCCCTATAATCAATCACATCCTTCATCTGACAAACCATTACCGGATTATCAATTAACGGTCTCAGCTCTTCTCTAAGCCCGATTTCCGCACCATCTTTCTTCACAAAAAATCCCTTTCCCGACTCCAAAAGGAAATGCACCGGCATCGATAGAATCTTCTTTAAATGTTCCTTATCCGATATGGAATTGTATTTTTGAATAGTCATATTTTTATCGAGATCTTTCCAGTTGGTTCCGGTTGAAAAGAACTCCTTCCAACTTGAAAGCAGCTGCTCTTCCGACACCTCCATCAAGACATTTCCATGATTATAAAAAGCCATAAGCACCGGCATTTTATACACCTTTGACATGCTTGTATTTTCAAGCAGACTGATAAATTCTCTTCCTATTCCTTTGTAAAAAACCTCTTCATCCTGATTAAGCTCATCCAGTTCTTTAAGAAATTCGAGATATTTCTTAAATGGATTATCCTTTGAATGAGCAATGGCTATTTCATAAATTCCATCGTCCATATATGTGAACAAATCCATTCTGTCCGGGCGCCTTCCGAGAAGTTCCTTCACCCTAAAATATTCATTAATTATCTGGTCTTTAAGCTTTAAATGTTTTCTGTCCATTTCCGCAAAAAGATCAATCAGCTTCATATCAAAATCTACCAGACAATCATCAGGAAAAGCTGATGTATCTGACGGATTATACACACCTGCATGCTGATTACTCCTGTCTGACAGAAGAAAACGCACTCTGCCCGCCTTCTCATAATTGCCGATAAAATCAAGCACAGTCAGAAACTCTTTTCCTCTGCATTTACGGAGTCCTCTTCCAAGCTGCTGGAGAAAAACTATCGGAGATTCCGTAGGCCTGAGGAACATTACCATATCAACTGATGTGATATCCACACCTTCATTAAACATATCCACTGAAAAAATCACTCTGATTTTGCCCTGCTTAAGCTGCCTAATAGCTACATTTCTATCCTCTGTGTATTCGCCGCTTGCATCACTGAATACTGCTACAGATGGTATTCCCCTTTTTGAAAATTCTTTTGCCATCTCCCTTGCATGCTCCCTTGAACAGCAGAAGCCAAGCGCCTGCCTTGAGCCGTATTTACAATAATATTTGTAAATCAGCTCATATCTGCGAACGTTGCCTATATAGGTTTCATTTAATTCCTTTTCGTCATATCTGCCTCTTACTATATGCAGCTTTGAATAATCTGTTTCATCAAAGATTCCATAATAATGAAACGGCACAAGCATTCCTTTGTTGATTGCTTCCTTTAGTGAAATCTCATATGGCACATTGTAATCGCAGATTTCATAAATATTTTTTCCGTCCATTCTCTCCGGAGTCGCGGTGAGTCCCAGTAGAAATTTTGGCTTAAAATAATCAACAATTCTCTTATACTGTTCATTAACAGCATGGTGAAATTCATCAATCACAACATATGTAAAATAATCCGGTGCAAAGTAATTTTCATTCAGATATTCCACTCTGCCAAGAGTCGCAACTGACGCAAAAATCACTGACTTTTCAGTGCATTTACTATCTCCGTTAAAGAATCCGTATCTTATCCGCGCCTCCGGTCATTGCATCTGTCGAATATTTTATTTCATATACATCATCTAATTCTTCTGCAGTATTACGTTCAGCCATTTTTCTTCTCCCCGCCCCGGTCTTACATCGCCTGTAATCCACTCTTCCTTCAGTTGCAGATTATCTATTTCCTCAACAAACTCTTCAAATGTCTTTTCCGTGAAATCTGTGAAATAGCGGCCATTTCTTTCTCCTTCAAAGTCACCATACTTAAAGGATGTGTAGATTATGCCGTCTTCCTTTAACGCTTTAAACATTTTCATAAACACGGCTTTAAGTTCATTCTTAGGAAGATGAAGTATTGACGAGCAGGCCCATATGCCATCATATTTTTTGTTCTCGTCAAGCTCTTCAAATAGCAGCCTTCTGACTTGTATTCCTGTGTAATTGCTTGCGATATGACACATTTCCTCTGAGCCGTCTGTGGCATCTACATAAAAGCCCTGTTCCAAAAAATATTTTGTATCTCTTCCTGAACCACAGCCAAAATCCAATATATATCCGTGCTCCGGCAACAGCGTGCTAAAGCGATTTTGTGTCTCATAAAAATCCACATTTATTGTTGTTTTTGCAAAATTATCTGCATTTTTGTTGTAATATTCCAAGGTTTTGTTTTCGTTCATCATGAGTTTATTATACCATTAAGCATTGAAAAAAACTATATTTTAAAACCTAACTGATTTTCATCATTTACTTTATCTTCCTCTATCATCACCGGCTTGTCCTTACCATCACTGATTACTTTGCAAATCACTCCGCCGTCTGTCACAAACACAATCTTTCCTTTTGCCTTACCACCGATTTTGTCATACAGTCTGCCTGCACTCATTGACTCACCCTTCACGGTGTATGGGCTGTTGGCTACGTAGCCCACCTTGCCAAGTCCTTTTATCTTTACCTGTATTGCTTCGTTGTCATACTCATTGTCCGGCTCCTTGACTAGCTTGACCTTCATGCCTTTTTCCATGAAGTCGCTTCCGTAATAATGGTTGCATCCTGCTATTGTAAAATACATTTCTTTCATTGTCGTGTCCTCCTGTCTTTTTTACCACTCTTCATAATCCTCATCCATTGCATCATCTACACCAGCCGCATAGTCATCATCACTGTCGTACCTGTCATAATCATAGTCACCATTCATATAGATATCATCATATCCTTCATCATATGAATCATAAGAACCCGAGCTGCTGTGATATGATGAACTACCTGTTGATCCGCCTGAATATGGCTTATGCAAGTAGCAGTAACTGCTGTTTTGGGTCTGTTCATTATTACATCCCGGCTTTATGCATTTTGGTGTACTCTCTTCCATAGCATTACCAATAAATGCAAATATGGCTATTACAGCAATTACTACGAACACATTCATGCCAAAAGATGAGTCGCTGTTATATGAACTGTGATTAGTATTTGAATTATTATCATTAGTGCAGTCCTTGTAAATCATATACTCTAAATAATCGTCCTGCCTGTCATTTTTTCCGTTGTGGTTCCAGTCGTACATTGCCATAAGTATTACCTCCTGATATTATACCGGTCCGTCGATTTTACATTCATCATAATATTTGCACAGCATGCATAAGCTATTGCAGTGCTTTGAATGATGCAGTGTTCTTTTTATCCAATAAATAAATTTTTCCATTTTGTCCTGTCCTCCTGTTTTTCGTAAATTAAATGCTTGTTTCTTTTTTTTTATGATGGCTATAGCTTAGCATTTTACGAGTCCCAAAGTCTGCCCTCGCACATCGAATCTTTGTTCTTCCTTTCATTCTAATAATACTTATCGATTGCTGCCTCAATCATCTGATTTGCCTGTGTCTCATCCACTTCATCTGAATAAGTATCCACGCTCCTGCTGCCAAGTACATGATCAAATTCATCAAGAACATCCGTCATCAGTCCCTTATCAATCCGACTTTTACACTCTGCAATCAGCACAGCAGGGATTCCATAAAATGCTTCTGCAATACTTCCTGTAATGGCTCCAAGTGTATCCGTATCTCCACCAAGTGATACTGCATTACGCACTGCGTCCTCAAAATCCTTTGATTCCAGAAATGCGATAATTGCTTCTGGCACCGTTTCCTGACAGCTTTCAACATGATGGTAGTAAGGTCGGATATTATCCAATGTTCTACGCAGATCATAATGAAACTCCCTCTCTATATACTCTTTGATTTCTTCTTTTGAAGAGCCATTCCTTGCCATGTATATTGCACTTGCTGTTGCTTCTGCACCCTTTATACCTTCCGGATGATTATGTGTCACATTTGCTGTTGCTCTTGCTACCTCTCTCGTTCTTTCCATCGAGTCATAAAGCCAGCCTGCAGCTGACACTCTCATGGCTGAACCATTTCCATAGCTTCCGTATGGCTTCGGATTATTTTCTTTAAGCCAATGTCTGAAGCTTCCACCATAACCTGCATGTGGATATCTTTTTCCCCAATCCTGCATATTGGATGCTACCGCATCTTCAATTTCCTTTACTGCAGCTTTTGGTCTGACTGCCAGGAGAGCTTCTCCAACTGCTATTGTCATAACAGAATCATCTGTAAAGCCACAGCCTTCACTAAACAAATCAAAGTTCTTTGTTTTATCACCTCTGTCAAACTCAAACGGGCTTCCAATAATATCTCCTAAAATTGCTCCGTACATATATGCCTCCAATCCCCGGATTACTCCGGTACTTCTCTTTCTTTGTTACAATATAAGTATAATTGAATAGCATCTTTATATGGTCGCTGTTCGGGCGACACTTTTAAGATAAAAAACAAACGCCGATACTATGTGAGTACCGACGTAACATTTACTAATCAATATTTACTTGTAAACAATTTGAATTTTTGAAAAATGTTTTCTATCAAGGTTTGCCCGTTTCCACACATCCTTATTATCAATATGTGCTTCATCGATCAGCTCAAATAATTTATCATGAAATGAAACTCCGATATTTGAAAGCTGATCTTCCAAAGAAATGTCTGCTGACAGCATACAAGGCTCTGCTAACCCTGTGTCTTCCTCCAGTGGATAGTTATCTTCTGCCTCTCTTGGAAGCATCTCATCATAGAACGCTTCCTCTGGCAATACTCTCACACTTAAGTTCTAATGCTTTTTGCAATGATTTACGATAGCAGTCCTCCAGAATTTCAAATTCATGGTGCAATCCATCCGTCCATACCGGACCTACCGTATGAATAATATATTTTGCATTTAGATTATATGCACCAGTGACAGCAATGTCACCTCTTGCAATTTTTCCGATATTCACTCTTTCTGCGAGAAGCTTTTCTTTTCCTGCTGCCTCATATATTGCTAAGTCCGTGCCACTTACACATATCGGATTTGGATTAGCAGTATTTACGATTGCATCTGCTTTTACCTTTGTTATATTGTTGCGAACAATCTTAAATGGCATTGTGGCACCTCCTTATCCATGCCTGTATTACTTTAACAGCTTCCTTATCTGCTTATCCGTTGCCTCCGGATACATCTCATGCATATAATCTACAATCTGCTTCCATGAATCCTGCGGACTATCCTTATAACAGGAAGTCACATAATCGTATCCATAGATATGCTCAATAGATGAATACACTGCCACATCCCATCCATATTCAATACCTCTTTTATTCACTCTCTTCTTAAAATCGCAGTTGCACAGATAGGTCTGCATCATAAGATTCGTTATAGCACCATCAAATCCCTTTTCTCCATCCTTACCAAATCCAGCTTGTTTTTTCAATTCATTTGAATAAATCTCTGAATCAGCATTATCTTCCATAAAATTGACCATTATCTTTTTATGCTTATTAGGTGCTTTCCCATCATCATATAATGCATCAAAATCATATCCATCCCGGCGATAATTAGCAAATACAGGAAGCCACTTTTTTGATATAAATCCTGCCTTCTTATCAAAGAACTTTCCATAGACGATATCATGCCGCCTTGCTATAATAGCCCGCCACATCCATGGATCAATCTCCGGATCATCACTCCACCAGTACTCTGGAACAGTTCTTTCTTCAAGTGAAAACCCATCTATGTCATTCTTAAATAATGGTAAAAAGCCAAATTCATTTATATACTTGATTGCTTCATCTACAGAATGGATGCAATCCGGGTTGTCCCACTTCATGCCATGCATAATCCATTCACCTGATTCGTTTCCCATAATACACCCTCTATATGAACACTATTACAGTAATACTACTCCCAACAGCAAGCTTATAAGCATAATGATGTATCCAATTATTAATGTCATTATCCAGCCGCTCAAATAACTGCCTGTACCATTCATCCTTAGTCATTAAAACTTCACCACTCGTTCCATAAAAATCACCTATTATTACTATCTATCAATAATAGGATTATACCACCATTTACCCCTATTCAACAAACACAATACCATAGATTTTCTCAGATGCCAGTTCATTAATCTTATCTATTTCACATCCAGTCTGTTCCATCAGTCTTTCTAGTTGCTCCTTTGTGCACTGATATGCATAGCTTCCCCAGTCCACCTGCTTTTCATTGTCAAAAAGCTTATTGGCTATATCAAGAAATTCCCATCCTCCAAGTTTATATACTCGATTGTTCTCAACTAATATATTGTATGGATCTTTATTCTCGTTCCATGATACCAACTTGTCACTTTGTATTTCTCCATAATAAATAGATGACAACATGCAATCAACCTCTAAGCGATTTCCCAGACTACAATTACTGTATCAGTAACATCTATATCGTCTGCTTCAATATCTATGTCATATGCCGCCGGTGCACTCATTTCACATTCCGTACACTCCATTAATCTCATTTCATTCATTGGCTTTGTTACAAAATCTATCTCTCCCCAGGAATAATCAATCGCCTGTATTTCACCCAGTTTCACATTCGCTGCTGTTGTAAGTACCTGTGCCTTTTGAATGGAATCCTCAATTGCTTTATGTAACAGCTCATTTTTACATTTTTCTACATCAGCTACAGTATATTATTCAATAGAAAACTCCGGTTTTAATGAACTATGTGCCAAAGCATATAGCACCTGTCCCAGCTTTTTGTTATCAGAAGCAAACACCTTACCAGCGTCTTGTAATGCTCAACAAGCGCAGTCATTGTCCAGTCATCGTTATTCCATGCAACTGCAAGCGAAGCAGATTTCATGTGTTTTCTTTGGATACTTCCATTAAAAGCACAAAATCGATCTATTAAAATTTTTAACTGTGCAGACATTCCATAATAATAGAGAGGTGTTACAAATACCACCATGTCCGCGCTTAGAATGTCCTGCTTAATCTGTTCCATATCATCTTTTTGCACACATGGTCCACCATATCCGCATGAAACACATCCGATACAATCGGAACACATCATATTTGTGCTTCTTTAAATCCTTTTCATTGACATGCTCGCCTGCTCTCTTTCGTTCTAAAAGATTAATCCACGCATACATTTTGAACGGAATCAGATACTCTGTTCCCAGAACGCCAATGCCATCAACCACTCTGCGTCCGGACATCATAAATTTATAGAAGTCATCGTTCAGAAGAATCGCTGATAAGCTGGAAGTATCATCCTCAATATGAATCAGAATGATTCCCTCTTCTATATTAAGATGATAACCCGGCTTTCTTGAGAACAACTCAATCATCGTAGGATAACCGAGTTTACCTTCTGTGAAACGGTAAAAATGCATATTATCTTCATTCTTCCATCCACACTTATAACCGCCTTCTTTTATGTATTCCCAGAATATATCTGCAAATACCGGAAAGTCATCCTCCATAATCAGGATCATATCAATATCTTTTGTCGCTCAAAACGGCAGGTCTGCCTCTGAGAGCAGAATATCACAGGCAGTTCCGCCGATAATAGTGTAATAATCCGTATAATCTTTGAATTTTTCTCTAAAAGAGTCGATCCCTGGTACCATTTATAATTCCTCCAACAGTTTCTCAACACTCATTTCTATTCTTTCGTCTTCGTTACCTTTGAATGTACATGCAAGCGAAACAGGATCAACACATCCTTCTCTTGCAAAATAAGAAGGATTGTATTTCCATAATTGTACCTTCAAGCAATCGTCCGGGTCTTCAGATCTGGCATCCACAATTTCCAACTGGTCAACAACTTCCTCGCCCTTGTAGATTGCACATTCCTCTATTCTTGGAGGATTCAATTCTGACTCCTGACTAAGAGCGGTTTCTCCTGCGCTAAATGATTCAAAGGTTGCTTCACATCGCATAATTGTAATCTCTTTCTGGACCGGATTAATCAAATATGCTTTTGCATTTTCATAATACTCTTTGCGTGAGTAATTTCTCTTAATAGCAATCTCTGTTCCGGATTTCATCTGGCGGATGAGTCCCATTCCCTCTAATTGGGCTGTTGCTCTTGTAATGGATGTCTTGGTAAGATTCAACTTGTTCGCAGCTTCACTTTTTAACACAGATTCCTCATCATCCATATATAACAATTCAAGGAACACCATCTGTGTTGCAGGCATCATCTTATCTGCCTTGACAAGCTGCTTGAGATACACATCCTGCAATACAATTCCCATAAATGGTAAAAATACATTTCTCGGCAAATCCACAAATGGAACTCCACTTTTCACCAGCGCATTTCTCATGGATACGCTGTTTAACGCTACTTCATATGCTGCAGGACACTGCAATGCTTCCTCATACTTTGCTTTCTGCTTTTTCATTGCAGCAACACTTAGTTCCATTTCCTTCACTACATCAATTATTGCAAAGTTAACACCATATATTTCAACCATCATAATGTCACGCATAGTCATAAAAATCGGCAATTGTAATTTATTCTTATATTCTGCTATTTTTACTTTGCAGCCGAAATACTGCTCTAATTGCTTTTGCATATGACATCTCCTTGTA
>OHGG01000536.1_pt1 | contig 20979 bp, 8 predicted proteins | sample 1567641 | NCBI WGS metagenome assembly OHGG01 (sample SAMEA3879561, study PRJEB24766) | human gut metagenome | biome: human-associated habitat; feature: feces | place: USA | collected 1985/1987
TCGTACTGACGAACAAGCGTATCTTTAAACGCGGTAAGTTCAAGTACTTCGTCAACGCTCACGGGGGTGGATTTCGCCGCCTCTTCGGAAGTTATAAGACCCTGGTCGGCAAGAAGTTTTATCGCCTTTTTGAGCGCCTTTTTCCTTTCCTTGCTCGTTAAATCGAATTTTTCGATATAATCTTTATAATTGGCGATTTTTGTGTTGTTTTCAACGAACTTGTCGAAGTTATTCTCTCCGGCAATTTCTGTACAACCGGTTTTAATGATAGTCCAACGTAAACGTTCTGTATCTCCTGCATCGATGTAGGCTTGTTCAAGGTTAGCGGTTGGCTGTCCCCAAGACCATCCGTCGCCGGGACCACTACGGGCACCGGTAATAACAGTCAAAGAACCACCCAATGCATAAGTTCCATCATACATATATTGTACTTCAAACAGACTTTCTTCGCTATTGTTATGGTCAACATCCCATACATCACCGAAGTTGTCGAGTAATTTATATTCACCTTCGTCGATGACTGTTTTCAATACATCATGTGCCTCTTGCCATTTGCTTTGGTAGAGGTAAACCTTTCCCAATAGGCCTAATGCAGCTCCACGGGTAGCGCGTCCCATATCTGTAGCAGCATATTGACTACGTTGTGGCAACACATCAGCAGCGGCTTTTAAATCATCTTCAATGAACTTATATACATCTTCGGCCGAAGCGCGGGTAATACCTTGTATTTCTTCGGGCAACAGGAAGCCTGTAATGAGAGGCACACCACCAAAATTCTTCACAAGTTCAAAATAGAAGTATCCACGGAGAAAACGTGCTTCGGCTACAAGCCGGTTCTTCATTTCTTCATCTGAGAAATCAGCTTGTGAAATGCGTTCCACTGCGATATTGCAACGTAGAATGCCTTTGTATCGATACTGCCAAAAGTTGGAGATGGCACCATTGCTTTGTCCGGTACCTTGATAGTGGGCCAAAGAAATATAGTCACTTTGACTTTGGCTGGTATTGCCCATCCAACCGTCATCACTACACATCTCGGAAAGCAACCATACTGTGTTGATATTCCACCATCCGCCAAAAGTAATGGCCTGGTAACAACCAGTAATAAATGCTTCGGCTTCTTCTGCACTTTGGAAATAAGTATCCAAATTTTGTTGCCCGCGCACTTCCTCTGTTAGGAAATCCTCACAAGAAGTGAATGTCAGCGAGGCAATCATTGTTAATATTGTTAATATCTTTTTCATGGTTTATACCTTGAGGGTTAAAATTTTAAATCAATTCCAAATAAGAAAGTACGTGGGTTAGGATAAGCGATGCCGTCAATACCGGTTTCAATTACACTGCCATCTTTACCAATCTGTGGACGTTCAGGATCCATACCTGAGTAGCTGGTGATAGTGAAAGGATTTTGAGCCGACAATGAGAGACGCAATTCGGTTCCGTTCAACCACTTCTTGGGGAGTGTGTAACCCACTTGTAATAGTTTGCAACGCATATAAGAGCCGTCTTCTACAAAGAAACTTGAAACGCGTGTGTAATTCTGATTCAAATCATTGTAGGACAGACGAGGAATATCGTTGCTGGTTCCTTCGCCATGCCATGCTTTCTGCAATGTACCTGCCCAAACGTTTTGCCCACTTACGCCGGAGTATAAACCTTTGGTCTTATTGAAAATATCATTACCGAATGTACCATAGAAGTTGGCTGTGAAATCGATGTTTTTATAGCTGAAACCCAAGTTCAAACCTACCATCAAATCGGGATATGGGTTACCGATCCATGTTTTATCATTTTCATCTAGAACTCCGTCATGATTCAAATCCTTAAAGCGAATGTCACCGGGTTGGGCATTGGATTGTACCAGCTTGCCATTTTCGTTGGTGTGAGCATAAACTTCATCCCAATTTTGGAAAATACCATCGGCTACGTAGCCGTAGAAGCGTGAAATCAAGCCACCGTCTTCATTACGGATAATTTGGTCGCTGTTGAAACCTCCAGTTTGGATAGGACCGTCACCGGAGAATTTAACAGCTTTATTTTTCACTGCGGAAAGGTTCAATCCCACATTATATCGGAAGTCTGCTACTTTGTCGTGCCAGTTCAGACTTAATTCCCAACCGCTAGCTTTCATACTACCTATATTCATCCATACTGTACTGTTCCAGTCGGGGTATCCGATGGCGAAGATATTTTGTTTCTGATAGAGCATATCAGAAGATTTCTTTTGGAAATACTCAAAGGTCATGTCTAGACGGGAGTCAAGGAAGGACATATCCACACCTACGTTCCAGTCTTCTACTGTTTCCCATTTTAGCAAATTATTGCCAACGCCTGATACCATAGTACCTGAAACACGTCCTGGAGCTGTACCGAATACATAATCAGATTGTCCTAACAAAGTCAGCGTAGCATCATTATCTATGTTTTGATTACCTACACGTCCCCAACCTCCGCGTAATTTCAAGTTACTGAAAATCTTCTGGTCTTGCATGAAACTTTCACTGATGATACGCCATGAAGCAGAAACAGAAGGGAAGATGGCATATTTGTTTCCTTTGGGGAAACGAGAAGAACCATCTGCACGAATAGAAGCTGTTAGATAGTAACGATTGTCATAGTTATACATCACGCGTCCTAAATAAGATACTAATGTGCTGTAAGCAGTTTTACCTTCTGACTTTTGGTTTTGTGTACCGGCATTTACTTCCTGCATTTGATCCATATTATTAGGAACATCGTCACGTGAGGCTTTTGATTGGAATTCAGCAAAGCGTTCAGCTGTAAAGCCACCCATTACATTAATATTATGCTTTTCTGCAAAAGTCGTGATGTAAGTAGCAGTATTAGTCCAGTTCCAATCAAGCCATTCCTGCATTTCACGGGAAACATTACTTAATGTAGATTGTTCCAAAGCATCAATATAGAATTCAGGAGTGAATTTGTCTGTACGGCGGAAGTGTGCATTAGCGCCGAACTGCGTGCGCAGGGTCAGTTTTTGAATAGGGTTTATCTGTAAATAAGTATTTACAATTGTACCCATTTCACGGGAGTGGGAATTTTGGCGAGCCAATGAACCGGCAGGGTTCCACTCCTGGTTGTTGTAAGAACGCTGATAGTTATTGAATTCGTTATCCACCCATTGATCTTCCGGCTTGAATATAGGAGTTGTGGGGTCCATAGACATGGCAGCTGAAAAAAGATCGGGGGTATCATCCCATGATTCTACACGTGGGGCAATGTCGAAACCCATTTTTACATATTTATTAAATGTATATTCTGTATTAAGGCGTGCGTTGATTTTGTCCCAATAACCATAGTCATATTGTGAATTGTTACGGTAGTAACCCATACTCAGGTTATAAACCAGTTTGTCTGAACCACCGGAGATATTGAGTGAGTAATTTTGCACTAAAGCAGTTTTGTTGATTACTTCGTCCCACCAGTCTGTTCCTCCGGGATTGGTAGTAGCGCCTGTATCATTCCAAATAGAAGTTCCTCCGTCATTTGTGTATCGGGTATTGAATACTTCTTTATATTCGGCGGCATTAGCCATTTTGGGTTTTGACAGTGTTTGGAAACCTGCAGATGTATTAAAACTGATATTTGTTTTTCCTGCCATTCCTTTTTTGGTTGTGATTAGAATGACACCGTTAGAAGCACGTGTTCCGTAAATGGCAGCAGCCGAAGCGTCTTTTAAAACTTCCATAGATTCAATGTCATTACTGTTTAGGAAGTTGATGTTTGTACCTACCGGCATGCCATCTACTACATACAAAGGATCGGTTCCGTTTACTGTTGTTACACCACGGATTAGAACTTTTGGTTGTGCGCCCGGACCACCACCACTGGTTACTTGAACACCGTTGATTTTACCTTGCAAGGCGTCCATTGCATTACCGGTTACAGTTTCGGTAATTTCTTTTCCTTTTACGGTAGATATAGAACTGGTCAGGTCACTTTTTTTCACGGCTCCATAACCAATAACCACTACTTCGTCCAGTAATTCACTGGCATCTTTCAGCACTACATTGATAACGGTTTGTCCGTTTACCTTTATTTCTTGAGTCTCATATCCTATGCTGGAGAACACAAGTACGGCATCCTTGGCAACATCGTTTAGTGAATAATCACCATCAATACTTGTAATAGTACCTGTACCTGTACCTTTAACTTGCACTGTTGCACCAATCATCGGTTCTTTATCTGAAGCCGAGGTTACTACACCTTTTACAGTGATGGTCTGCGCATAGCTACATAGACTTGTCAGCGCAAGACACAATAATAATATTTGCTTTTTCATATCTTAAATCTAATGTTACTTGTTAGTTGGCGGGAATGAGTTTAGCTCTTTCCAAATGAGCGTCGAATATAAGTTTATAATTCCCTGTGACGTTCACTGTTGGTTTTGCCCAATTGTCACCTACATGATCGGGTTTGGTCCATGCCGGATTGGTATATTTGGCTTCTTTACCATAATATCCGAAGATCTCCGGTTCGTCTGAGTTGTCTACACGCCACGTGCAATAATTCCACCATCCGTCAGAGTGCCAGTTATGAATAACGAAATTCATTTTAGTACCTGCCTCCAGGAATAGGGGGGTATCCAAATAGAATAGGTGAGGATTGGTCTTATCTTGAGTGAAACGCAGGACTTCAGTTGGGCTACTGGTCATATATCCGAAATAGAATTCCTGTAACCACGAACCACCGTCACCCCATGTGTCAAGGCTGATAGAACCGTATGTGTGAGGTATGGGGTCTACAGCATCGGCAATTGAGTAAGTTTTCAGATTGTATGTACTGTTCTTCACATCAATATTAATTTCATAATAAACATTGGCTTGGTCAAGTACGATTGGCATTGCTGTTTCGGGATCGTCTGTCAGTTTGGTGTTATCCTCTGGATCAAGCCCGAAACAAATAGGAGTGAAGTCACTCTTTTGTGGTAAGAAGAATATTTTAGTTCCGGCTTTTTGACAGTAATAATTTGCTTTATACTGATATTCACCTGTATGTTCAATTACCATCGGTACCCCGAATATATCACTATTCAGTTCTTCGGCAGTTGCCACATCTGCCAGATACATTTTGGGAAAATCCGGCATTTCTGAGATATTCAATACACTGGTGGTAGTGGTTGAGTTTTCTTTCTTGTCAAAAGCGGTAATTGTCACATTATAACTTTTCGGTTCATTGGGGAATACTATTATTTCGGCAAAGTTCAATGAACTTTTTCCATCAGCATCTACACGGCGGTTGTCAAACCCGTCTATACCTGGAATATTAATTGTGACATAATCCAATGCACGATCATCTGTAGCCGTGAACCGAAGATTGAATTTCGTTTCATTTTTCATTAATACTGTAACAGTGGCATCCGGGGCAGCTGAAAATACCGGAGCTGCAAAATCTCCGTCCATTGTGATTAATACATCTTGAGATATACTGCGTCCTCCTACATCGGTTACAGTAACTTTGACTGTGAAACGTTCGCCGATTTCATTTCGGTTTATGTCAAAGTAATAACTTAAATCATAACTCTCTTGCGGAGCACCATAGATTTCGATTAAATCAATTGTCTTGTTCAAATGCAGGTCGGCACATTGTAGGCTGATAGAAGCAATACCGTCTTTGTCTTCTAATGTCCCTTCAATAGTAAATCGATGTCCCGCTCCGGACTCGATGTGGTCTGTTGCTAATGTCATTGTTGGATTTTGTCCGTCTACATCGGGGTAGTCGTTATCATCACTACATCCCGTACATAGGTTTGCAGTTACAAGAAAAGCCCATAACATGGCACCATACAAATGTTTCTTTTTCATATTTTATTAGTATTTGAAGATTAAACATCTACTCTAATAGAGGACGAATTAAATTCGTTAGTGGTGCAAATGTACGTGAAGAAGAATTAAAATCCTGATATAAATCTTGCAGAAAAGGGAGGTAAATCTTGCAATGCATGATTTATGTATCTAAAATACAGACTTTATTTGTATTTTTGAACCATATTATTTAACAATGTGTACACTGATGCTATGAGAAAGATATTCGTACTTTGGCTCTTGCTGCTGTCGGTTGTTTCATTGGCACAACCTTATTCTGTTAAGCAGCTTGGTATAGAGAAGGGATTATCCAATAATTATGTGGTGAGCATTGCTCAAGACAAACAGGGCTTTCTGTGGTTTGCCACGGAGGAAGGGTTGAACAAATTCGATGGTACCCGTTTCATTACTTATTTGAAGAATGAAGATTTGACAAGGCAGGGTATAACAGGCAATGAACTGAATTGTTTGTTGGATGATCCTCAGGATTCTATCCTTTGGATAGGCACGCAAAGGGCCGGTCTGAATGCGTATGACTATGTAAATAACACTTTTCTTTGCTATAGGCATGATGGCGAGAACCCCGAAAGTCTGATAACGGATGATGTTACTAAGATTGTGGCAGCTACAGATGGTAATCTTTGGATTACGACATATTGGCGGGGAGTAGATTATTTCGATAAAAAGGCTGGAAAATTCATTCATTACAATACTCAAACAGTTCCGGGATTGGCTAGCGATAATATTTGGTCGGTTGTTGATGGAGGAGATGGAAAGTTGTATATGGGGCATGTGCATCATGGATTCAGTGTGTTGTCTCTTAAAGATAAAAAAGTAAAGAACTTTATGCATGACCCTGAAGATCCGGTCAGTTTGCCAGGTAATGGGGTAACTTGCATTTATAAGGACTTAAGCGGTAATATTTGGCTGGGAACAGACCGGGGGCTGGCACTGTTCAATCCGGAAGCCGAAAATTTTATCCATTTTCATCATAGTGAGGACGGGGTTCCTCATACCGTATTTGATATCAGACAATTTGATGGGAATAAACTTTGGATTGCCATGGAATTTGGAGGAATAGCCATTTTGGATTTAACGCAACGTATGTTTCTTTCTCCTGACCAAGTGCGTTTTCAATATATAAAGGAAGGGGATGATGAATACAGTCTCTCTAATTCTACTGTACGTTGTTTGTTTCAGGACTCCTTTAAAAATGTATGGGCTGGTATGTGGGGAGGTGGAATTAATTTTCTTAGCCATGAATCTTCCTATTTTAATGTTTATAGTTATTCTCCTATCCAGCATTCGGGTAGTAGCCTGAATAATAAGACAGCAAGCAGTGTATGCGTAGCAAGGGATGGAAAGTTATGGATCGGAACCGATGGGGGAGGCATCAATGTATTTGATAAAGGCAAGCGGGTGGCGGTTTATAAAGAAGAAACCGGTGATTTGACTGATAATTCCATACAGGCTGCACTTTGTGATTCGGAAGGAAACCTTTGGTTTGGATCGTTTATGGGAGGAGTGGATTTTTATGATGTGAAAAAGAAAAGTTTTCACCAGATTTTTCCTAAAGATAAAACAGGGGAAGATGTGCGTGCACTGTATGAAGATGCAGAATATGTATGGATAGGAACTAGTAATGGCATCTATAAGGTACGCTTGCATGATAAAGGCATTGCAGACCATTATACAGTAGAGAATAATCTGGTGAGATGTATCTCGAAAGATAATCTTAATCGTTTATGGATTGGTACTTTCGGAGGAGGATTAGGGGTTTTTGATGAACATTTTCAGTGCGTTAAACTTTTTAACGTGACTTCTCTTTTTCCCTCTAATACTATCAATACTGTTTATATGGATAGTCAGAACAGAATGTGGATAGGAACGGGAGAAGGTCTGGTTTGTTTTCCATCCTCTCAGAGTTGGGACTATAAAGTATATCGCAGTGAGGAGGGTTTGTCCAATGTCCATATACGTGCCATTACGGAAGATAATCATGGAAATATATGGGTGAGCACCAATAAAGGTATCAGCTGCTTGTTGAAAGACAAGGAGGTTTTCTATAATTACGATCATTGGGATAATGTGCCTATGGGCAATTTCATGAGTGGAAGTGTGGCGGAAGCTAAGGATGGAACACTTTATTTTGGCTCAATCAATGGCTTATGCCGTTTTAATCCAGATCAGGTATTGGAAAAACGAGAGTCACCTGCTGCAATTATTACGGAGATGCGTATATTCGGCCCGTTGCGTGATACGGACAGTAATGAAAAGGTGATGGCGCTTGAAGGCCAGTCGGAAGTACGTTTAAGCTATATGCAAAATAACTTCAGCGTCACCTTCAATATACAGAATTATGCCTTGGCCGATCAAGTGGAATATGCTTATATGTTGAAAGGGTTGGAAAATTCATGGTATACAGTAACCGATCCTAATAATGTGACTTTCCGTAATATACCTCCGGGAAATTATTGTTTTCAGGTAAAGACAAGAATACGGAATCAGGAATGGGCGGATGAGATAGCTTCTCTGGATATCCGTATTGACCCGCCTGTATGGCTTACGTGGTGGGCCAAGTTATTTTATATTCTTTCGGGTGTTTCTGTCCTGTATTTTATTCTTCATGCCTATAAAAAGAAACTGGATATGGAGTCTCTCTATGAGTTGGAGAAGAAAAATCATGAGCAGGAACAGGAGCTGAATAATGAGCGTTTACGTTTCTATACCAATATCACACATGAGTTGCGTACTCCTTTGACGTTGATTCTGGGACCGTTGGAAGATATGCAGAAAAGTAATTCTTTATCAGGGAAAGATTCACAGAAAATATCGGTTATCCATCAAAGCGCCATCCGGTTGTTGAACCTGATTAATCAGATACTGGAGTTCAGAAAAACGGAAACCCAAAACAAGAAATTATGTGTAAGTCGTGACAATCTGGCAGCCCTTGTACACGAGATCGGACTGAAGTATAAGGAATTGAACCGGAAACCTGAGATTGATTTCTGTCTTGAGATTGAGCAGGAAGATATGTCTTTGTTTTTTGATAAGGAGGTAGTAACGATTATACTGGATAATTTGATCTCCAATGCTATAAAATATACAGAGAAAGGAACTATAACTTTAGGATTACATCAGGTGGTCCGGAATAATATACACCATACGGAAATCAGTGTGAGTGACACCGGTTTCGGTATTGCTCCCGATGCATTGCCTCATATTTTTGACCGTTATTATCAAGAGGGAAGCGAACATCAGGCTTCAGGAACAGGTATTGGTCTGGCTCTGGTAAAGAACCTGGTAGTTTTGCATGAGGGGGAGATCAGGGTTGAAAGTTCTTTGAATGTGGGAAGTACTTTTTATGTCAGTCTGCTGACGGATAACACGTATCCCCATGTGCTGCATGCTGACTCGACGGAGAAAACTTCCGATGAAAAGGACGAAAAAGAAGAAAATATAGAACCTGTGCATAGTGGTAAGCGTATTCTGCTGATAGTGGAAGATAATAGGGACATCTGTGATTATATTGTAGAATCTTTCTCGGACGATTTTGAAGTGAGGACTGCCGCCAATGGTGAACAAGGTTTGGAACAAGCATTGGGCTGCATTCCTGATATTATAGTCAGTGATATCATGATGCCGGTGATGAACGGCATTGTGATGTGCCGGAAATTGAAAGAAGACTTGCGTACCAGCCATATTCCCATTATTTTGCTGACGGCAAAGGACTCTTTGCAAGATAAGGAAGAGGGGTATCAAGTGGGTGCTGACTCTTATCTGACAAAGCCTTTCAGTGCTACTTTGTTGCATAGCCGTATCCATAATTTGCTTGAATCCCGCAAGTTGTTGGCAGAGCGTTTTAATACGAATTCCATACTCATTGACAAACGTGCGGCAGTAACCGAGTCTATGAATAAATTGGATAATGAGTTCCTTGAGAAGATTAACAAGCTGATTGAAGATCGTCTTTCTTCTGAGAAGATAGACATCGGCTATTTGTCGGACGCCATGTGTATGAGTAATTCTACCCTATATCGGAAGATGAAGGCATTGACCGGACTTTCCACCAATGAATATATCCGCAAAATAAAGATGCAATATGCGGAACGTTTGTTATTAGAGGGGAAATACAATATTTCAGAAGTTGCGTTCAAGGTGGGAATTAACAGTACGGTCTATTTCCGTCAGTGTTTTAAAGATGAATTCGGTATGGCTCCTTCTGATTATCTGAAAAAGATAAAACCGGAATAGAGTGGTTGTGTAAGCCGTTTCTTCCATATAGTTAAGCTTTTTTTTACAGTCATCTGCTACAGACTCCGCCAGTGGACTGTAAGGTCTGCTTGGGTGGACTATACAGTCTGCTGCAATGGACTCTACGGTCCATTGAGGGAGTCTGTAGTAGGTAACCGTAAGAAAGGGCTTAATTGTAGGCAAGAAAAGCCTTAGCTAATAGGGAGATTGGACTTTGAAGGAAATTGCTGTTTCTCAATTTGTATGTTTATAAATGATTGTAGAATGCTTTCACCGTTTCCCATTTATAATAAGGGGCAATAGGGCTGTCAATGGGTAATTTGACTTCATTTTCATTATGTAGCAATTTTACAATAACTTCTCCTTGTTTATTCTTGAAAAAGATTAATTGAAGGTTGGCTCCCATAGGTGAAACACGGAAATCTTGCCAGGCCAGGTAATATCGGTCGGGATCTGTTTCTTGATTGGAGCATCCTTCTACTTGCATGAGTGCCAACAGACGGATCAGGTTGGTATCATGTCCGAAACGGAGGGTGGCGCAAGGAGTTCCTTCACGGATGGCGCGGTCGGCACTTTCTATAATATTCTTCAATAAAGATTTTGCACTCTCGGGGGCTGCTCCCTGATTGACGGGAGCATTGGCATTGCAAATATACATCCGATAATTCACAGACTGCCAGATACCGAATAATTCTTCTTTTTCAAACAAATCATAAAAGGATAGAGGCAACTCTACATCTTGCATGTCGGAAGCAATCCAATAAAGTCCCATCATGAGCTCGCGGGGATTCCTGACTTCTTTGGGATTTTTGAAAAGTGAAGCGATTAAACGTTCCGGATGAATATGATTTTCTTCGAATGTATGGAAAGCTGTTCTCCATGGCGCACTTGCCGAACCCAGCTTTTCGGCTTCGGGTGAAGTATAGGCAATGTAGTCCATGTGTCTTTGGTTGGCTTCGCGGGTGATCTGGAGGGAGGGGTTTAGTTCTTTCAGTTGTTCTGTGAATGCGGACATGCTCATGATACAACGTACGGAAACGCTCGAACGCGCTGATATGTTGGCGCTGTCCCGGAATATATGGGGATATTGTTGATAAAGCCGTTTGGCAATGGCTTTGTGTTGTCGTTCTCCTAATGGGGTCAGGTTTCCTCCGCGCCCACGGGCATTTTCCCATACTTTCTGGAGTCTGAGCCTCACATCTTCACCTAAATCGGTAAGTCCTGATTTATTGTGAAACGTATCAAAGACACGAATGACTTCTAGATAACGTTCGTCCGAAGTCATCCAGCGGGACCCATGGCGTCCGTAATGGCTGATGTAGAAAGGACTGTAACCTTCGGGTACCGGAGTTTGTATGCCGTTTGGTGTGGGATAAGCATAATAGATGCTACCCATTTTTTCCGAGCTTTGGATGATTTCTTCTTTCAGATTGTGTGCGGGGAGATCTATGGGAGCTACTTTCCAATTGATGCCGAGCGGATTATTTTGTATTTCCCATATCAGAGGGAAATCCGGATTATCCATAATCCACATTTCGCATCCGTCTACTGAGTCGTTTACATGCAGTAAGGAATAGCCCATAGCTTGTGACTTGGTATCAGCCAGTTGGTATTCTGTCTGATTATAATGAAATGCCTTTTGGCTTTTCAATTCCTGAAAAGCGGTTGCTGAAAGTAGGGCAAAGGTTTCTTGAATGGGGAGACAGATATGCTGTCCGTCTTCCGGCTGTAAGAAGCTTAGTCTGACCGCCGTTTTTAAAGCTTCTTGGGGCATGGCGTAGCTGCCTGATTGCCATCGGGTGTTTCTTTCAATTCCCCAATGCAGATAAAGGGTGTCGTTGGACTGATTGAAAGTAAATTGGTACTTTCGGGTTTGTCCATGCAGTTTGAATACAAATAACAGAGGGTTGGTAATGATATCTTGTGCCATTACATTTCCCATCAGGCTGCCGATAAGCAGAAAGCATATAAAAAGTTTTTTCTTCATCGTATGTTACTCTTTAGATTCAGGAAATAGTTTGCTCCCCCAGTTACCGGGACTGGGGCCCATTTTTAAAACCAACTCGCCTCCTTTGATGATATCATTATGGCGGATGGCGGAATATGGATAATTCTTTCCATTTAATAAAATCGACCGGATATACTTGTTCTTTTCGGAAAGCCCTTCGGCTTTGATCGTGAATGTTTTGCCTTCCTGTAAATGGAAACGACTCTCTGTCAGTAGAGGGGTATGGATTAAATAATAGTCTTGTCCGGCATTGGGGTACAACCCCATCATGTGGAATACCAACCACGATGACATGGCTCCGGAGTCATCATTTCCGGGAAGACCGGCAGAACCGTCATTATAGTTCTTCTGGATAATTTCATGGATGCGGTCGCCGCTTTTATCCGGACGCCCTACCCAGTGGTATAGGCAGGGAGTGAGGAAGGAGGGCTCATTATTCACATTGAAGAAACCCTTGTCAAAGAAAATATCCAGCCGTTCGTCAAACTTCTCTTTTCCGCCACATTGTTCAATGAGTCCGGGTACGTCATGCGGAATGCTGAGTGAATATTCCCAGGAGGAGGCTTCATAAAAGAACATGTTCCACCAAGGAGTATACCAAGGGCCTTCAAAGGTAACGGGGGTATATGTGAAGGTGGGTTTCTGGATATGGGAGTTTCCGAAAGGTATTTTGTCTAACCAGTTTCCTTCTTTATCCCGGGGAAGTATGAATCCTTTGACTCCTGCATGTTCATAATCGGCCCGCCACAAGTTCTTCCAGTTGGAAGATTGTTTCAAGTATTGCTGGTACAAGTCTGTCTTGCCTAGTCCTTTTGCTACTAAGGCTATGGCATAATCACAATAGGAGTATTCTATTGTGCGGTTTCCGGCTCGGGGAATACCGTATGGAATATATCCCAATTCCAGATAAGGAATCAGTCCGCCTCTTCCCTCCGTTTCTTCGTTACCTCCGGGCGGTATGGTCGCATCTTTCAGCATAGCTTCCAAAGCCAGATGGTAATCTATGTTTGGTAGTCCTTTTACAAATGCATCGGCTATAACAATTTCGGCGTTGGAGCCGCCTTGTGTCCGTCCGTTACAATTTCCGCTTCGTGCATCAGGCATGTAGCCGTCCCGTTTATAGATATTGATCAGTGAACGTACAATGTCTGTTTCTCTTTGAGGGTCAATCAGTGTGATAAGTGGAGTTGAGGTGCGGTAGGTGTCCCAGATAGCATAAAAATCATCATAATAAGGTTCCGGATCACTCCATAATGGATTTTCACCGGTACGGTCTACAGGCATTAACATGGTATGGTAGATACCGGTATAAAACATACGCTTATATTTTTCGGGTGTATTTGAGGCTATATCAATGCGTTGCAATAAGTTTTCCCATTGTGCCAATAAGGCTTGCCGGGTGTCCTCAAATGACCAATGAGGTATTTCGTTCCATACATTCTCTCTGGCTTTGAGAGAACTGATAAATGAAATTCCGACTTTCAGTTGAATGGTATTTGCAGAAGAAGGGAAACGCAACAAAGCTCCGGTTTTTTGTTGGGAGTCTGGCTGGTATCGTTCATTGCTGATCTGGTTTCCTTTCCATGTGGTCGTTTGTACAAAGGGATGGTCGGTTACTGCATAAAAATAAACGGTGTAGGCACGTCCGTTATTCCAACCTCCGCGAATACGGGTATATCCCATTACTTCGTGATCGGATATGATTTGAATTTCCGAACCTACAAATTGTTGTGCTTCGCGGGCATCGGGGGTCGGTTGTTCACCCAGGAAGAAGCCGGCGTCAACCAACAGGGATTTTAAGGAATCTTCGGGATAGGTGAATCGGTAGAATGAGGCGCGTGGAGCAGTTGTTATTTCAGTATATATGCCTGTTCTCTGGAATTCGGTAGCATAATAGCCCAAGCGGATTGTTTCATCTTTGCGATAGTCTATATGATTGAGCTGATCCATACCTTTGCCAAAAGGCATGACAAGTATGTTGCCATATTTAGGACCTCCTCCTGTCCCGCTGACGTGTACTTGGGAGAACCCGTTGACTTGTTCGGGCATAGGCAGCCAACCACTATTGGGATGGACAGTGCAATCGGGCGATGGTTTCACCATACCATAAGGGCAGGAGGGGCCGATAAATACCCGTCCCAGTCCTTCCGAACCGATTCTGGGATCTACGTAATCAGAAAGTCTGGCTTCCTGTGCCGCGACCGTCACGGGCAGCAGCAGGAAGACCAGTCTTAACAAAGAAACTTTGAATGGAATGTGGGTCATAATTATTTCTTGTTTATTTTTACACGTATTGTATTCTTCTCTTTGATATCTCCTCCGGCTTGTGTCAATTGAGGGAAGGCCCAATAAATGTTACAGCCGGTAATCCGGATATCCGAAGCGGTGTCCAGATAGAAAGCATAAGTCTTGTCATATACAAAACCATCTCCGTTGCAAGGACGTTTGTCATACACACCGCTTTCATAACCGGTACGTTTTAACAACTTGACATCTATTTCATCAAAATAGATATGATGCACCTTCTCCGGAGTGTCTCCCCCTACGAAAATGCCGTTTTCACTAGTGCATTTAATCTGATTGAAGAAAATGTTGCTGACTTCTCCCGAGTGTCCTTTCGTTGCACCTTTGGGGAAACGCCAGCCTGCATCTTTATGATTGCCTACGGCACGAGGGTATGAGGTGACATAGATAGGTTCCGCTTTACCCCACCATACATCAGAATAGAACATACAGTCTACTAATATATTGGAGAAAATGACATTGCTCACAGTACCTTCATCCCGGTTTTGTATGCCGATGCCCCGGTTGCTGTTTTTGATAATGCAATTATTGAATAATACATTATCGATCTTGTCCATATTTTCCGAGCCTATCTTAATAGCGCATGAGCGTGAAGTCATGACACAATTAGTCACTACAATATCTTCGCAAGAGCCATATTCTTCAAATTCCCGACGATTCTTCAGGCAAATGCAGTCATCGCCCGATTCAATGAAGCAGTTCGCTATACGTACTTTTTTGGAGTGATCCACATCAATACCGTCGCCGTTGCGTATTTTTAGATTATTCAATAAAGAGATGCCGTCAATCAAGGCATCGTAACAGCCTATCAGGTGTATTGTCCAATAGGCGCTGTTCCGGATCGTGATGTCACGGATAACGGTTTTCTCTACATTGATAAGGGTAAGCACATGTGGGCGTGGGTCAAAATCAGTGACGGGCTTCAGCTCGTAGGAATCATCCAGCTCTTTGCCCATAAAGGCGATTCCGTTTCCGTCTATTTCTCCTGTACCGGTAATGGATATTTGTTTTAAGTCTTTTCCACTGATCCACATCATTCCTTCGCCACGGTTTTCGCGGAATGCGCTTTCTGTATAGATGCTTTCATCGGGGTTGGCCAGCAATCGGGAGTTGGGTTCCAGATGAAGGTTCACATAGGATTTCAAATATAGCGGACCGCATAGAAAGGTGTGTCCGGCAGGAATGATTACGGTTCCGCCACCGGCAGCGGAACAGGCATTGATGGCGCGTTGTATAGCGGCGGCATCATCTGTTTGTCCGTCTCCTTTGGCTCCATAGGTCATGATGTCGTACGTGTTCCCTTGATGGGAAGTACTGCATCCTGTCACAAACAACAGGAGGCAGCATAAGAGGCTGATGATAGTTTGATTCTTCATATGGGTTGTTTTTTATTTTTTGTACTTATTTCATATTGTCGGGAGGCAGGCTGAGGGCGGATGCTCCCCAGTTTGTATTAGGGTTCGGGCCCATCTGGAACTCTAATGTTCCTCCCTGTATTATATCTTGGTGTGTAAAGTAATTCTTGTCATATTCTTTTCCGTTTAGTTTTGCTGACTGGATATATATATTTTTTTTGTTGGCGTTGTGGGCTAATATGGTGAATGTCTTTCCGTTTTCCAAGCGGATGCTCATCCGGGGAAAAGAAGGACTTCCTATTATATAATAAGGTGTACCGGGACATACCGGATAGAATCCCATAGCAGAAAATACATACCAGGCAGACATCTGTCCTGCATCATCATTACCTGACAGACCACCGGGAGCGTTCAGATATTCTGTTTCCATAATATGACGTACCTCCCGTTGGGTTTTCCAAGGTTGTCCGGCATAGTTGAAGAGGTAGGCTATCTGATGACAAGGTTCGTTGCCGTGCCAGTAGCGGTGTTCGCTGAACATGGAATCCAGTTTGGCAATGTATTTTTCTTTTCCGCCCATACATTCCATAAGTCCGTATATATCATGGGGGGCATACCAAGTATAATGGCAGGGAGCTCCTTCGGTGATGAAGCGGGTGAAAGAAAAGGCGTTACCGGCATCGGTGAGGAAACTTCCGTCAGCGTATCTGCCTTGGGCATATCCGGTGCTAGGGTTTATTACGTTACGGTAATATCGTGCACGTATCATTAATGTATCATAAAGTCCTGTTTTTTGTGGATCAGGAAAGTAATCATCTGATGTTTCCAACTTTTGCAGGACTTGGGCCAATACGAAATCATCGTATGCATATTCTAAAGTACGTGACACTTGTTCGCAGGTATGAAAGGCTTCCGGTACGCTGTCTTCCAAAGGAATGTATCCATATTTCAGATAAGAATTCAAAGCACGCCGTCCCATTCCGTTTTTATATTCTTCATAGGTGTAGCCGAATGCTTTCTGCAGCCGCACCAGCTCGTCATGCTCGTGGCTGGGCACACGCTCGTTGGGGATCTTCAAATCGGCCAGGTTGACCAGGTTGCGGTCCAGCCATTCGCCGTAAGGCTCGCGGCTGGCGTAATCGGCTTTCAGGCTTTCGTCGTCCACCAGCTCACCCCTGGCGGTATCCACCAACAGCATTTTGCCGGGGCGCAGGCGGTCTTTCATCAGAATGTTGTCCGGGGCGCAGGGCAGCACGCCCACCTCGGAAGAGAGGATCATCCTGCCGTCTTTGGTGATGTAGTAGCGGCTGGGGCGCAGACCGTTGCGGTCCAGCACAGCGCCCATCACGTCGCCGTCCGAGAAGAGGATGGCGGCGGGGCCGTCCCACGGCTCCAGCATGGTGGCGTAGTACTGGTAGAAATCCCGCTTTTTCTGGCTGATATTCTTGTTGTTCTCCCACGGCTCGGGGATGGTGATCATCACAGCCAGCGGCAGGTCCATGCCGTTCATCACCATAAACTCCAGCGCGTTGTCCAGCATGGCGGAGTCAGAGCCGGAAGTATTGATGATGGGCAGGATCTTGTTCATATCGTCCCGCATGATGGAGGAGGAAATGGTCTCCTCACGGGCCAGCATGGCGTCGGTGTTGCCCTTGATGGTGTTGATCTCGCCGTTGTGCAGGATAAAGCGGTTGGGGTGGGCACGCATCCAGCTGGGGTTGGTGTTGGTGGAGAAGCGGCTGTGCACCATGCCGATGGCGGATTCATAGTCCTCGTCCTGCAGATCGAGGTAGAACTGGCGCAGGTCGTGGACGAGGAACATGCCCTTGTACACGATGGTGCGGCTGGACAGGCTGGGCACATAGGTGCCGTTGCTGGCCTGCTCGAACACGCGGCGCACAATGTACAGCTTGCGGTCAAAATCAATGCCCTTGCTCACCTTGGCGGGCTTTTTGATGAAGCACTGCCAGATGGCGGGCATACAGTCGCGGGCTTTCTGGCCCACGGCGTCGGGGTCTACAGGCACTTCGCGCCATGCCAGAAACTCGAGGCCCTCTTTGCGGGTGACAAGCTCAAAAAGCTTCATGGCCTGGGCGCGCAGATGCTCGTTCTGGGGGAAGAAGAACATGCCCACACCGTACTCGCGCTCGTTGCCAAGGTTGATGTTCAGTTCTTCGGCCACCTTGGAGAAGAACTTGTGGCTGATCTGCAGCATGATGCCCACGCCGTCGCCGGTCTTGCCCTCGGCGTCCTTGCCGGCGCGGTGCTCAAGGCGCTCCACGATGGACAGCGCGTCGCTGACGGTCTGGTGGCTCTTGCGGCCCTTGATGTCCACGACGGCACCGATGCCGCAGGCGTCGTGCTCGAACTGGGGGTCATAGAGGCCCAGAGGCCCTTTTTGCTCCGTGAAATTTTCCATAGACTTTCCCATCCTTTTTTCGATTTTCCGGAGAATATCCTGGCAATGCTGCGGCACATTCCGCAGAGTCCCTCTTAATGCCGGTAAAAAGAAAAGGCGTCCCAGATGGGTCGGCAAAGACTCATCTGGAACGCCCTTGTTCCGGATAACAAGAATATTATACAAAGGTGCTGAAAAAGATTCAAGTGACAGCTGCACCAAATGTGGGTACACGGCGACGGTTCTTCTTGTGAAAAACAGACACGCAGAGTAGGAAATAGTATGCCTTTTCCGGCTCAGTGCCGGCCCAGACAGGCGGCAAGATCGTTCTCCGGCGTGGTGATGGGCCGGAGGTCATACTTCTCCTGCAAAACAGCGGCCACCCCGGGGGAGAGGAAGGCGGGCAGGGTGGGGCCGAGACGGATGCCCCGGATGCCCAGCGCCAGCAGGGCCATCAGCACACAGACTGCCTTCTGCTCGAACCAGCAGAGCACCAGCGAGAGCGGCAGGTCGTTGACGGTGCAGCCGAAGGCATCGGCCAGAGCCAGTGCGATCCGGATGGCGCTGTATGCGTCGTTGCACTGGCCCACATCCAGAATCCGGGGAATTCCGTTGATCTCTCCCAGATCCAGATCGTTGAAGCGGTATTTTCCGCAGGCCAGCGTCAGCACCACAGTGTCGGCAGGCGTCTGCTTGACAAACTCAGTATAGTAGTTCCGTCCGGGACGGGCTCCGTCACAGCCGCCGACCAGGAAAAAGTGCCGGATGGCACCCTCGTGGACGGCTTGGACGATCTCCTCCGCATGGCTCAGTACGGCATGGTGGGCAAAGCCGGTGGCGACCACACTGCCGCCGTTCATGCCCGGGATGAGGGTGTCCTCCGGGTAGCCGCCCAGCTCAAGCGCCTTGGCGAGGACCGGCGAAAAATCCCGGTCCTCCCCGATGTGGGTGACGCCGGGATAGGAGACGACAGAGGTGGTGAATACCCGGTCGGCATAGCTGGGCCGGAGGGGCATGATGCAGTTGGTGGTGAAGAGCACCGGTGCAGGGATGTCCTCAAACTCCCGCTGCTGGTTCTGCCATGCGGTGCCAAAGTTGCCTTTCAGATGAGGAAAGCGCTTTTTCAGCTCCGGGTAGCCGTGGGCAGGCAGCATCTCGGAGTGGGTGTAGACATTGATGCCCTTGCCCTCGGTCTGCTCCAACAGGCACTTGGCGTCGTAGAGGTCGTGGCCGGAGATGACGATGAAAGGCCCTTTCTCGATGGTCAGGGACACCTCCACCGGCTCCGGGTCGCCAAACGCGCCGGTGTTGGCCTTGTCCAGCTCAGCCATGACCCGGTAGGCCATCCGCCCGGTGTCCTCCACCAGCTGGAAGAGCTTGTCCTTGTCCCGCTCCTGTGCGATGGCCCGCAGCGCCGTGCAGAAAAACAGGTCGATCTCGCCATCGGTATAGCCCAGCACCCGCGCGTGGTAGGAGTAAGCTGCCATGCCGCGCAGCCCAAAGAGGACAAAGGAGCACAGGCTCTTCCGGTCGGGGTCCGGCTCCTGCCACAGCTTCTGCATATCGTAGTCGGACACTGGTGCAGGTGCAGGGCTGGCCGAGGCAAAGGCTTCCTGCTTGGCCTTCCAGACCTTATCGGTCAGCTGCGCCACCGTCTGGGGGTCGAAATCAACATTGGTGATGGTGGTGAACAATCCTTCCGTCAGCAGGAGTGCCTGCGGGGGCCGGATGGGTCTGCCGATGTCCAGCAGCAGGGTGGCAAAGCCGATGAGTGCCCCGGTGAGCTTGTCCTGCGCGTCGGCTGTCTCGGCTGATTTGCCGCAGACACCCGCTTTTCCGGTGCAGGCCGTGCAGTTTGCCGCCTGCTCGCATTGATAACAGAACATCATTTCGTCCATGCAAAAACCTCTTTTCGTTTGATGAAAGGAGTATGAGCGGGGCGGCAGACGGTTATGCAGGCAGGCGGGGCAAACCAAAAAAAGCCGCACCCTCGCGGATGCGGCCCTTGCAGATCAGGAAAAGCTTAGTAGGTGATGCCCTGAGCCATCATGGCAGTAGCGACCTTCAGGAAGCCGGCGCAGTTTGCACCGACCATCAGGTTGCCCTCGGAACCGGCAGCAACGGATGCATCGTAGGAAGCGTGGAAGATGCCCTCCATGATGCCCTTCAGCTTGGCATCCACTTCCTCAAAGCTCCAGCTCAGACGCTCGGAGTTCTGGCTCATCTCCAGGCCGGAGGTGGCCACGCCGCCGGCGTTGGCGGCCTTGGCGGGGGCGAACAGGACGCCGCCCTCCCGCAGGAGATAACACCAGCAGTTGTGCCGCGCATCATAGTATTTTTTCTTCATCTGCGCGATAAATTCCCGCGCCTGCTCCTCCGTCTCCACCGGCAGCAGATGGCCGATAAAACGGGATCGTTTTTCGGTGAACTCCGTCTCTGACGGGCCAAAGGGTACGCGAAAATCGCTCATTCCCACTCCTCCTTCGGCTCCGTCCAACCTTCGATATAGTCCTTCAGCTGGCCGATGATTCGGGGCGTACACACCGCCACCACGTCCACCGTCTCGCCGTACTCCACGGACTCCACCTTGGCCTCCCGGTACAGGCTGTCCAGCGCTCCGGCCTTGTCATAGGGCAGGTGCAGCGTCACCCGTTTCGTACCCTTGTCCAGCTTTTTGTCAATGGCGGAGAGCAGTCTGTCCAACCCCTCGCCGGTCTTGGCGGACACGGAGACCGCGTCCCCCTCCTTGTCCCGCTGGAATGCAAACGCCAAATCGGACTTATTGTACACCCGAATGCAAGGGATATTCTCCGCCCCCAGCTCCCGGATCAGATCATC